>Ga0116231_10002294_pt1 | contig 39971 bp, 35 predicted proteins | sample S1TSphgellanicum_2_FD_89695 | JGI IMG/M metagenome (GOLD analysis project Ga0116231, IMG submission 89695) | Host-associated microbial communities from peat moss isolated from Minnesota, USA - S1T2_Fd - Sphagnum magellanicum MG | ecosystem: Host-associated > Plants > Peat moss > Unclassified...
AGAAAGAGAAGCTATATCTCTACCGTCGTCATCATCGAAGATGCGCAACGCATCACCGCTGGTGAGGAACGCAGGCTTTATTCCCACACTGTTACGAATTTGCGCGTCTGGTTCTTGTAATTGGACGCAGCGTGAAACGAGAGAAAAATATGACGGACGACACAGCTCCGCAAATGGCGCTTGGCGACGCCGCAGCCCGCCAACTCGCAAATACCACGAAGTCCGTGCCGATGATGCCGATCATCACGCCACGGTGGCTGCCACGTTGCCTGCAATGGATGCCGGTTGAGTCTGGTACCTTTCGACTGAACAAAGTTCGTGATGCCTCACAGATTGCAGTGGATTGCTCGTCACGCGATGAGCGCGACCTGCCGGAAACCTTTGTCGATTATGAGGAAAAGCCGCGCGAGTACCCGCTTTGCTCGGTGACCACGGTCGTTGATATCCACACGCGCGTCTCTGATCTTTATAGCGTGCCGCATAATCAAATCGCCCAGCAGCTTCGCCTGGCCATTGAGGCCATAAAAGAGCAGCAAGAAAGCGAATTGATCAACAATAGCAGCTACGGCTTGCTGCATAATGCGATACCAAGCCAAAAGATCAGCACCCGCTCTGGCGCGCCAACCCCCGATGATTTGGATGAGCTGATCGGCAAGGTTTGGAAAGAGCCAGGTTTTTTCCTGGCCCACCCGGCCGCAATCGCCGCCTTCGGGCGTGAATGCACCCGCCGTGGCGTGCCGCCCCCCACAGTGACAATGTTCGGCTCACCGTTTTTGACGTGGCGCGGCATTCCGCTTGTGCCGTCCAATAAAGTGGCGGTGAAAGATGGCCGGACGAATATTCTGCTGATGCGCGTCGGCGATGCCAGCCAAGGGGTTATAGGGCTCTACCAATCCAATTTGCCCGGCGAACAGAGCCCTGGCTTGTCTGTACGGTTTATGGGCATCAATCGCAAAGCCATCGCGTCTTACTTGATTTCGCTGTATTGCTCGCTGGCCGTGTTAACCAATGATGCTCTGGCCGTGCTCGAGAATGTCGAGGTCGGTAAATACCATGCCTATGGCGATACTTATGCCTGAGCTGCAACAACCCGATCTGCCCGATATCGGCTGGTTGAGCCGATTGGCGAATGAGATGTTTCGGGAAACGCTGGCGTCAGGGGTGCAACATTCCCTGCACGACGCGAATCCCGCCATCACCTCTGCCCCGTCAACGCCCCCCAGCTCTTTTCCGGCAGCACAAGCGCCCACGCCACAAGCACCCATGCCACAAGAATTGGGCGGTTTTGGCCTGGCACCGCCCACAACGCCCTCGCCAATGGCAACCGGATTCCCAGGAGCAACCGGGTTGCCTGACGTGCCAGCGCTTGGTCTCGCAATCCCGCAAGAGGCCGTGCTGCGCGACTTGCTCAGCCCAACGGCGGGGCCGCTCGGTGGCGGCGCGCCGGGGCCGTTCGATCCTGTTTCTGGCCACGCACCCATGCCGCTCGGCGGACCACCGACACCAACAGCGTTGGGCGGCTTTGGCTTCGCACCCCCTGCAACGACTTTGCCCAACCTGCCGCCGGCGCCGAACCCCACGGTATCTACGACCTTTGGCCCAACACCGCTGGCCCCATCTCCCGCAACCCCGTTTCTGCCGCCACCCCCCTTCCCCGGGCTGGCATCGACGCAACCAGAACGTTCGGCGCTCGACCTGCCCGCGCTCGACTTGCCCGCACTTGGCCTGGCAATACCAGGTGAGGCAGAGTTGCGCGCCCTACTGGGCACCAACCCTTCACCGGTCGGCTTAGCGGCGCCTTTGCCAACGCAAGCGCCAGGCCCGGCCGAGCCCGCGCCGTCATTCTACTTCCTCGAATCCGCCGGGCACAGCGTACCCGCCGCAGCGCCCGCGCCCCGCGGGGCGCCCTCGGTCTCAGTGCCAACAACGCCCGATGCCCCGCTAGATGCCAATGCGAGGCGCGCCGATTTCCCGATTTTGTCAGAGCGGGTGAACGGAAAACCGCTGATCTGGCTCGACAATGGCGCCACCACTCAAAAGCCCCGCGTCGTGATCGACCGCCTCGTGCATTTCTACGAGCACGAGAACTCCAACGTCCACCGCGCCGCGCATGAGCTGGCCGCCCGCGCCACCGATGCCTATGAGGGTGCGCGCGAGGCCGTGCGGCGGTTTGTCAATGCCCGCTCCACCGAAGAAATCATCTTTGTGCGCGGCACCACCGAAGCCATCAACCTGGTGGCACAAAGCTGGGGCCGGCGTTTCGTGCAAGCCGGGGACGAAATCGTCATCTCTTGGCTGGAACACCACGCCAATATCGTGCCGTGGCAAATGCTGTGTGAGCGAACCGGCGCCAAGCTCAAAGTCGCGCCGGTCGATGACCACGGGCAAATCCTCCTCGAGCAATACGGCGCCCTGCTCAGCCCGCGCACCAAGCTGGTGGCGTTCAGCCAGGTGTCTAACGTGACCGGAACCATCACCCCGTCACAACTCATGACCGCCATGGCCCATGCCGTGGGGGCACGGGTGTTGGTCGATGGGGCGCAGTCCGTGCCGCATATGCGCACAGATGTGCAGGCCATTGGCTGTGACTGGTTTGTCTTTTCCGGTCACAAAGTGTTCGCACCCACCGGCATCGGTGCGGTTTATGGCCGTGCCGACGTGTTAGAGGAAACGCCGCCCTGGCAAGGCGGCGGCAATATGATCCGTGATGTCACCTTTGAACACACCGAATATCACCGCCCGCCGGCACGTTTCGAGGCCGGCACCGGCAATATCGCCGATGCCGTCGGTCTGGGCACCGCCCTCGATTATGTCGAGCAAGTCGGGCTTGAGGCAATCTCCGCCCATGAGCACGCCTTGTTGCACCACGCGACCCACTTGCTGACCCAAATTCCCGGCTTACGCATTCTCGGCACGGCGCCAAATAAGGCCGGGGTCCTTTCATTCGTCATCAAAGGGCTGGAAAGTGAAGAGATTGGCCGGGCTTTGAACCGGGAAGGCATTGCGGTGCGCGCCGGGCATCACTGCGCGCAGCCAATTTTGCGCCGGCTGGGGGTGGAGACATCGGTGCGGGCCTCCCTCGCGCTCTATAATACGCATGCCGACGTTGAAGCCCTGACCGCGGCTCTGTATTATATTCTCCCTCGCTTGCATTAAAATAACGACCTGGTTGGGAACCTCCGCATGCCGCCTCCTCCTCTTGGCCACCTGACCGTGGTTTCTCGCAATCCCGAGGCGTTACAAGAGTTTACTGACAAACTCTGGGGGCGGTTGCGCAACGAGGCGGAAGACGCCTATCGCACCGCCCCGCAATTGGCACCGTTATTTCTAGATTCGATCATCAACCAAACCAGTTTCGAAGACGCTGTCGTCCACAGGGTGGCGTCAAGGCTAAAGAACGACGTGATCTCCCTTCCGGTGATCGTGCAGGGCTTTCACCGGGCTCTGCACGCCGCCCCTTCCATCGCGATTGCCATACGCGCCGATATCACCGCGGTTTTTGAGCGCGACCCGGCCTGCGAGCGGTTCATCGAGCCGTTTCTTTATTTCAAAGGGTTCCATGCCATTCAGGCGCATCGGCTGACGCATTGGCTATGGGGCAATGGCGAGCGGGATTTCAGCCTTTACCTACAAAGCCGCTCTTCGGAAGTGTTTCAAACCGACATTCATCCGGCCGCGCGGTTTGGCCAGGGTATTTTTCTCGACCATGCCACCGGCCTGGTGGTGGGTGAAACCGCCGTGCTCGATGATGACGTGTCATTGCTGCAGAACGTCACACTTGGCGGCACTGGCAAAGATGCTGGAGATCGCCACCCCAAAATCAGAAGCGGAGTGATGATTGGCGCCGGCGCCAGCATTTTGGGCAATATCGTGGTCGAGCAAAACGCCAGAGTGGCCGCCGGCTCGGTGGTGTTGCGCGATGTGCCGGCACACGCAACGGTTGCAGGCGTGCCGGCGCGCATCGTGCGGACCGAAACTCCTGATCACCCCTCGCAAACGATGGACCAGGTGCTCAGCGGGCTGTCGTATAATGCCTTCGACTATATCATTTGACCCTGTGAGAAGTGAAAACCGGGTTTCATTCACAGAGAGCGCTTTTCTAGAGTTTATGTCTTAAACAGATAAAGTATTCTGCCTTTCGGCAGGAAAACTTATAGATTTTCTTTTCTGTATGCGCATGGCTTGCCCATGATTGACCAGACGTTCTTATAACAGCAAACTTATTGTTATGATGTTCGTCGAGCGCCCCCAACAAGTAAGCCAAATTCGCCAACGCGTCTTTGGGGCGGGGCCATGCGCTCTGAGTCAGGTGCGAACGCGAAGAGGGTAGCATGACACAAATCGAACAAGGATGGGGCGCGCCCGTCAGCGCACATATCGACGGGCTGGTGGGCCGATTCCGAGCAATTTTCGACAACATTGCCGCCTCGGCGGTGGCACGTGAATTGGCGCATGAGTTGCCGCAAAAGGAATTGCGGCAATTACGCCAAGCGGGTTTCGCGCGTCTGCGCCTCCCAAAATCCAAAGGCGGCAGCGAAATTACCCTGCCGGAGTTGTTTAACCTGATTATTGAGCTCGGCGCCGCCGATACCAGCGTGGTGAACGCGCTGCGCTCGCATATCGGTTTCACCGAAGATATTCTCAACCTCCCCGCCTCGCCCGAACGCGAAATCTGGCTTAACCGGATCGCAGCGGATGAAACGGTGGGCAGCGGTTTTTCCGAACAGAACGAGGGCGTGGTCAGCACAATCGCCACGCGTCTGACGCGCGCAGGCAGCAGGCTGGTGTTAAACGGCCGGAAATTCTACACCAGCGGCTCACTCTATGCCGACTGGATCAATGTCGGCGCCATTGACGAGTCGGGCGCGCCAGTTGGCGTTTTGGTACCCACCAAAGCGGCAGGTGTGACCATTCTTGACGACTGGGATGGGTTCGGCCAAAGCCTCTCCGCCAGCGGCACCGCGATTTTTGAAAACGTTGCCGTAGAGACGGAATGGTTGAGCCCCGTGCGTGAACGGTTTCGCTACACGACAGCATTTTTTCAACTCGTCCACCTCGCCACTTTGGCCGGGGTAGGCCGCGCGGCGGCGGGCGACGTGGCGCGCTTGGTGGCCGAGCGCAACCGGGTTTACAGCCACGGCAACGGGCCGCGCCCCGCCACCGATCCGCAGATTTTACAAATTGTCGGCCGGGTTCGCTCCGCGGCCTACGTCGCTGGGGCCGCCGTCTTGAAAGCAGCGGAGTCGTTGCAAAGGGTGTACGAAGCACGCTTGGCCGAAGACAAGGTCGCAGAGGACTTCGCCGGCAGCATCGCTGATTTGGAAGTGAGCCAGTCGGTTGCCGTGGTCACCGATCTCATTCTAGATGCCGCCACCTTGCTGTTCGATGCCCTGGGCGCCTCCGCCAGCCGCAAAACCTTGGGGCTAGACCGGCACTGGCGCAACGCGCGCACCATCGCCTCGCACAACCCGCGCATCTATCATCATCGCTCGGTCGGCGATTTCGCGGTGAACGGCAAACTGCCAGCGCCCAATTGGGGGCGGGGTCTTACAAGGGGTGTCGTCGAGCCATCCAGCGTCGCGGTCAGCTGAAGCATCTTGCGAGGCTGCGAGCATGACCTCGCTTTCCCGTAGAGGCCTCTTGGCGGGCGCCACCACGGCGCTCGCCATGCCAAGCATCGCCAGAGCGCAGCGGCAGCGGCTACTGAAATTCATCCCACAATCCGACCTCGGCGTGCTCGACCCGATTTGGACGCAGGCTTACGTGACCCGCAATCACGGCCTGCTGATTTTCGACACGCTCTATGGCACCGACGCGAATTTCCGCCCCACGCCGCAAATGGTGCAGGGACACCAAATCGAGGACGATGGCAAAATCTGGTCGTTGGTCCTGCGAGACGGTCTGCGCTGGCATGACGGCGAGAAGGTGTTGGCGAGGGACTGTGTCGCCAGCATCAAGCGCTGGGGCGTGCGTGACAGTTTCGGGCAGACACTGCTCGCCTTCACCAACGAGCTTTCGGCGCCAGACGATAGAACCATCCGTTTCCGACTGAAACGCCCCTTCGCCCTTTTGCCGGACGCATTGGGCAAAGCCGGTTCCAACATTGCGGCGATGATGCCCGAGCGCTTGGCGCGTACAGACCCGTTCAAGCAAGTTCCAGAACTCATCGGCAGCGGGCCGTATCGCTTCAAACCCGATGAGCGCGTGGCGGGCTCGCTGGTTGTTTATGAGCGAAACACCGCCTACTTGCCGCGCCCGGAGGGCGAGCCCTCTTTCACGTCAGGCCCAAAACACACCAATTTTGACCGCATCGAGTGGCATGTCATTCCTGATCCGGCTACAGCCGCGGCCGCGTTGCAGGCCGGGGAGGTGGATTGGTGGGAAGCGCCGACCCCAGACTTGTTGCCGCTGCTACGTCGGCACAAGGATATCGTCACGCAAATCCATGATTCTTTGGGCTATATTGCTAATCTGCGGTTCAATCACCTCACCCCGCCCTTCAACAATCCGGCCCTCAGGCGTGCCGTGCTCGGCGCGGTTTCGCAAGAAGACTACATGACCGCGGCAGCCGGCACCGACCGTACCGCATGGAAAGATGGCGTGGGGTTCTTCTGCCCTGGCACACCCATGGCAACCGACGCGGGATTAGCGGTTTTGACCGGCCCGCGCGATCTCGACCGTGCTCGTCGGGAAGTGATCGCCGCCGGGTACAAAGGTGAAAAGGTCGTCCTCCCCGTACCAACCGATTTCCCCTCGCTGAAAGCGCTCGGCGATGTGGGTGGGGATGTTTTGCAAAAAATTGGTCTGAACGTCGACTATCAGGCGGCCGATTGGGGATCAGTGCTACAACGACTGCCGAAAACCGAACCTGTCGAGCGGGGCGGTTGGAGCGCTTTTCACACTTATTGGTCTGGCCTGGACCAGATCAACCCGGCCGTGAACGGGTCGCTTCGCGGAAACGGTTTGGCAGCTGGGCGTGGCTGGCCGACAAGCCCGCAACTCGAAGCGTTGCGCGACAATTGGTTGGTGGCAACCGATCTCGCCGAGCAGAAGCGCATCGCCGAACAAATCCAGCTTCAGGCGCTGATCGACATTCCCTACATCCCGCTTGGGCAGATACTTGCCTCCACCGCCTATCGGCGCGACCTAACCGGTATTCTCAGTGGGTTCGCCCTATTCTGGAACGTCCGCCGCTCGGCGGCATGACGAAACCTCATACTGCCCGAACCTCACACAGCAAGGACACATCATGAGCCGTGACATCCTCTTTCTCATACAGCCAGGCTTCACCGACCCCAGCCGCCCCGGCAAGACCTGGTATTGCCCCTTCTGCAACCAGATCGAGGGCGTTTTGGCGACATACCCGCAAGTCGCCGAGGCAATCGATGTGGAAAGGCTGGCCTCCCCCCGCCCGCGGCAGAAAGTGATCGAACGGATCGGTGAGGAACATCAGGGCCTGCCCGTGCTCATCTTCGCGGATGCCGCGCGCGCGCCCGCCGATGCGAAATCGGCCCAGGGCTATCGCTTCATCGAAGACACAAGGCGCATCCTGGAGATCATCGCCGAGCGGTTCAACACGCCTTGGCCGCACTGACCCCGCCCCGCCCGGCTGGCTCGGCGCGCGTCAGTTACCGGGGCGCGCCGCCGCAATGTCGGCGTTCAGACTCGTGTTGTATTGCAGCGAAACGTCCACGCGATGCGCAATGCCCCCCGCCTCGAACACCGCGTCTGCGATGCGTTGTTCCAGCGCCAGGAATTTGGCATCGACGATCACGGCATCATTGATATCGGCCCGCGCCTGGTAGGCGGCGATGTCTGGTTTTAAATGGTCAACCTCCACCAACACCCGCTCAACCTCAGCGGTGTGGCTGGCTTTCCAATCGTTCCAGCTTCGCACGCGGTGAATGAAGTCGCGTATGGTCGCCGCGCGGGCCGGGTCTTTCACGTCGGCGCTACGCACCACGGTTGCCAGGCCCGCAGGAAAATCAACATCGGTGTTTGTCAGGAGCACGCGTGCCTTGCCCGAATCAACAAGGTTTTGTACCAAGGCGGGGCTATTGGTCAGTGCATCGACTTGACCAGACCGGAAGGCAACCAACCCTTCGGCCGGATTCAAGTCAACAAAATTCACATCGCTTGGCGATAGCCCGGCCTTCTTCACGCTGAGCAACGCCTGAGTATACATGTTGCCGCCCTTCTTGAAGGTGATGGAATGTCCCTTCAGGTCAGAAGGCGTATGAATCGGGCCGTCGGCCCGCACCAGTGTCACCATACTCTTATAGTGTTCAGAATCGCGCGGCAGATAGGCGGCGATGATGGTCACCGGCGCCTGCCCATCCGCCCAGGATTTCTGGCTGCCACCCTGTTGCAACGTGACAGAGACAGTGCCCTCGGACAAAGCAAGATCCGTCGTGTTTGCCAGCAGCGAAGCGGTCTCATCCGTCGCAGTGGCCAGCAGCGACCACTCCACACGGTACGGCGCGTCGGCCAGCACGCCAGAGCGCGCAAACGTCTCGATCGCGTCTTTCAACTGGGTGGAGACGCGCAATACCGGCAGTTCGCCGGCCCGCGCCGCGCCGGAATACGAAAGCGGGGCCAACAGACTCGCAAGCATCATAGCGTTGCGGAAACAGCTTTGAATCATCACAACCCTCCAAAGCCGCGCCGCCAGGGCAGCAGCAGTTTTTCCAGCAGCAGAATCAGCCCGTAGCCAGCCAGCCCAAGGGCCGCGTAAATCGCCACGACGAGCATGATGATGTCCATACGAAACGCCATCTGCGCATCCATCATCAAATGCCCCAGCCCCGCTTTGGCATTGATCGTCTCAGCGAAGATGAGCGCCAACCACCCCGAGGTGAGAGCGATGCGCAAGCCAGAAATAAAACCGGGGGCGCTGGCCGGCAGTAGAATGTCAAACACAATGGCGAGCCGCCCCATACGCAGGCTGCGCGCAACTTCCATCAGTTGCCCATCAACATCGCGTATGGCGGAAAACACGTTGATGTAAATCGGCAGCGAAACCGTCACCGCGATCAGCGCGATCTTCGGCGCCTCGCCAATACCGGTCCAGATGATGAACAGCGGCAGCAGTGCAAACACCGGAATGGCCTTGATCACTTGCACCGTCGAGTCGAGCACTTCCCCGGCATAGCGCATCAGCCCGGCCAACACTGCGAGCAGCGTCCCCCCGCCAACCCCGATGGCCAGACCCAGCGCCACCCGCAGCAACGAGACCCAAAGATTGGTCTGCAACTCCCCCGTTTGCAGAAGTTCCCGCGCGGCGAAAGCGACGTCGCGCGGGCCGGGCAGCAACTCGGGGTCGATGCCGGCAACCGAGACCAACCCCTCCCAAAACACCAGCAGCAACGCCGGCCCCATGAGGCGGCGGGCGAGACCGGGCAGAAACGCCTTGGCGCGCCCCTCCCCCCAGGTGAAAGCCGGGAGCCGCAGCAGCTTCCTGGTCTCGAACGCTCCGGACATCCCGCCGGCCTATTCCGGATAGTGGCGGAACTGCACCAGCCCGTCACGCTCCAGCTCGGCGCCGATCGTATGGCCCCAGGCGACATAGGCATCGAAATACGCGCGGCGCTGCTCTAGCGTTTGCGGCGGCGGCACCGTCTCCGACGGGTCGAGCGCCGGCTGGCCACTGCCGGAATGAAAACCGAGCGCGGCGCCAATCCACGCATCCGTCCCCCCTTCGAGCACCCGCACCTCCCGCTCGGTCAGGCCGTGCAGATCGGCGGCCGCCAGGCGGGCCAACGCGCCATCTTTCGAGGTGAGCACAATCGGCCCGGCGCCAGGCACCGCAGTGAGGCGCTGCGGTAGGGTGGCGCGCCGGGCAACCAGTGACCCCGGAATATACCGCCGCACCTGGTGATAGGGCGCGATCGGGTCGAGGTCGAGCACAGTGGCGCCGCCGCCCGCCACCAGGCGCGAGAGCGCCAGGGGTGAAATCGCCGCCGCCGGCTGGGGCAGATTTGGCAAAAGCGGCGCGACCGAGCCGGTCTCGCTCAATTCGGCCGGCGTGGCCGGATAGACATGAACTTCATTATGCCCGAGTTGCAGCAGCCAGGAGGCGGAGATCGTCGCCCGCACAAGGTCTGTGTCATCCACAAGCACGATGCGCCCCTGGCGGGAGCCGACGAACCGATCGGTGTTCTGCACCAACTGGCCGCCGGGCACATGCCGACTTCCGGCGAGATGGCCGGCGGCAAATTCCTCGCCTGTGCGAATGTCGAACAGATACAGCGTGCGCGTCTCGACCTCGGCCCGAAAGCCGGCAAGCGCTTCAGGCGACAACGGTGAGATGCCGAAGCGCTTGGCCAAGCGCTGTTGCGCTTCCTTTGCTTTCGCCAGACCTTCTGCGGAGGGGCGGGGCGCCTCACGCGCCGCACCTCGGGCCGGGGTGAGCCCGGCGAACAGCCAAGCGGCGGTGCCGTTCTCAAGCGAGACGATCGGGTTCGGCACGCCGGCATTGATTAGAGCCTGGGCGCCAATGATGGCGCGTGTGCGCCCGGCGCAATTCACCACGATGGGCGTGGTGGGCGAGGGCACCGCGTCGAACACCCGATGCAGCAACTCGGCGCCGGGGGCGGCGATGCCGTCGGGGATCGAAAGGTAATTGAATTCTTCGAGCGGTCTTGTGTCAAGCACAACAAAGTCTTCGCCAGCAGCAAAGCGCGCGCGGAGTTGTTCCGCAGTGATGCGCGGCGTATGGTCGCGCCGTTCCACCACCTCGCCCAGCGCCTTGCTTAACGCGTGCTGGCCAGTGATCAGCGGAAATCCCGCTTGTTGCCAGCCAGCGAGGCCACCTTCCAACACGCGCACATCGGTATAGCCAATATCTGCCAGCCGCCTTGCCGCCAGCGGGGCGAGGCTGGCACCGTCGTCGTCAACCACCACGAGTGGCACGGAGCGGCGTGGCAGCAGGTCATACGCCTTCAGTTCCAACTCGGAGAGCGGCAACTCGACAGCGATGGAAATATGGCCTGCGGCGACATAAGCATCGCCCTCCCGCACATCGACGACGGCGAGCTCGGCGCCGGAAAGCGCAATGGCGCGCAAATCGCCGGGCGCGATTGTAGCAGGCGTGGCGAGCGACAGTGTCTCGGTTGGTTCTGTTCGCGGGTTATTGATGACAGTCATGATGATTTCCTTTCGGTTGGCGGCTTCGTGAATGAGCTCCGCTTCGCGGGCACGAATGTGGCTCGCGGGACGGGCCAGGCCCAGATGGTCGCGCAGCGTCGTGCCGGTATATTCACGGCGGAAAATGCCGTGCCGGCGCAGCACCGGCACAACGTGCTCGACGAACAGCTCCAACCCCGACGGATAGGCATCGAAGTTCAGGTTGAATCCGTCGGCGGCGTGGTTGTTGAACCAGTAGGCGATTTCGTCGGCGATTTCGTCGGGGCCGCCGACGATGAGGCGGTGCCCACCAATCGGGTTGCGGCCCAGTACTTCACGCAGGGTTAGTTTCTCCCGCCGCGCTTCGCGCACCAGATTTTCCAGAAAACCGCGATTCACTGTTGGCAAAATATGATCGAGAATATCGTCCGGTAGCGGCTTATCAAGCACCAGCCGCTCCACTTTGTAGTTAAACCGGCCGGCAAGCTTGGCCAACTCCTCCGTCGGATCGAGCAGCGAATCAAACTCGTCCTTCCGGGCGCGTGCCTCCGCCGCGGTGCCGGCAATCACGGGGTACAGCCCCGGCAATATCAGCGGCAAGGGTTCGGTTCGGCCGAAGCCGCGGGCGCGCGCGTGGTAATCCTGATAAAAAGCGCGGGCCTCATCGAAGGTGCGCTGCACTGTGAAAATAGCGTCGGCGAAGCGGGCGCCAATGTTGCGGCTCTCGCTTGAATCGCCCGCATGCACCAGCACCGGCCGCCCCTGCGGCGGGCGCGGCACGTTCAACGCGCCGGCGACGGAGAAGAACTCGCCCTTATGGGCAATCGGGCGAACGCGTTGGAAATCGACATACCGCCCACTTTGCACATCGGCCAAGACCGCGTCGTCGCTCCAACTGTCCCACAGTTTCAAGACAACTTCAACGAATTCAGTGGCTCGACGATAGCGCTCGGCATGGGCAGGTAAGTGCTCATAGCCAAAATTCCGCGCAATGCTGTCCTGTTGCGAGGTCACATAATTCAATGCTGCTCGACCATGGCTGACGTGATCAATGGTGGCCACCTTGCGGGCAACGTGGAACGGCTCTTCCACCGTGGTCGACGACGTGGCGACAAGCCCGATATATGTAGTGGCTTGCGAAATGGCCGAGATCAGAACGGAAGGGTCAAGCGCGTGCCATGGACGAAAAGCCGCCACATCATCAAGCGCCTGATGATCGGCGAAAAAAATGGCATCGAACGTGCCGCGCTCGGCCACTTTGGCGATGTCGATAAAATGCTGAATGTCAGACACCGATTTCGGCGTGGAAGCGTGTCGCCAGGCCGCGTTGTGCCGGCCGGTCGCCAGAACATTGACGTTAAGGTGAAGCTGCCGATGTGCGGCCATTCGCGCCTATCTCCAGCTATGAGGAGATCGCGGCAGACGCCGGTGATACAAGCCGCATCGGCGCATTTGGCAGCATGGCACTGCGGCTGCGGCGCAGTTGGTCGAGCAGACGCAAACCGGCCGGCCAACTGCCATAGCCGCTGGCTGCGTTGATATGACCGGCGTCGCCCGCATCGACGAAAGCTGCCTCCCACAAATTGGCGATGATGCGGGCGCGGTCTTGTGCCATGAACGGATCGGTTCGGCTGGCTACCAAAATCGCCGGGAAATTCAACGGAATTTGCGGCAGCGGCCTAAAGGAGGCGATACCAGGTACCCGGCTGCGGCGCCGCTCCGGGTCGGCCGGCGCGACCACCAAGGCGCCGGCAACATCCAATCCCGGATATTGCGCGGAGAGATGCGCGATAAGAGTGGCGCCAAGGCTATGGCCAACGAGAATGGCGCCGGGGCGGCGCCTGACATGCGCCACCAGCACGTCAAGCCATGTTTCAAGATCCGGTGCGCCCCAGTTAACCTGCTCTACGCGCTCGGCATCTTCAAGAGAGCTTTGCCACTGGCTCTGCCAATGCCGGGGTTCGGACCCGTGCAGCCCCGGAATGATCAAAATGCTCATGCAACTCCCCTCTTTTTCAAGGCGGCAGCATCGCCGTGGGTGGGGTAAGGGTCAATGAAATGGCTTGGCGAATTTCGCACACTAAAGAGCAGAATGATCGCTCAAACCCCACGCCCACAACAGCGATTTTCCCGCCCTATCAGACTTTGCCAGAGAGCAGGCTCTCCTCAAACAAGCGTAAGCTACGCTGCTCCGCCCGTTCAGCGGCTTCCGGAACATAAGGCGGAAAGCCATTCCGTGCAAAGCCGTGCCCCGTATCTGAATACCCATGCAACCACACATGCGGCGCCCCCACGTAAAGCCGCTGAACCGCCGCCACCGTCTGCGCGGGAACCCACGGGTCAGTGGCGCCGAAATGGATGAGGCTGGGGATGTTCAGCGACGGCAATTCTGCCAGGTGCTGATCCAACTTGACCGGATAATACGCCGAAACAGCGTCAATCTTTTCACGAATAGCCGCGAGCAGGGCGAGGCGCCCGCCGATACAAAAGCCAACCACGCCAATCCTAGCGCTGTGTCCCAATCTGTCTCGCAGAAACTGCGCGACCTGCCCGACATCGCTGACGATGGCATCGACATCCGCCGCCTCGCCTTGGCTGCGCGCGCGCTCGGGTTGGTCGTAATCGAGATGAACCCCAGATTCCTGCCGCCAAAACAGGTCAGGCACCAGCACCAGATACCCCCGCGCGCTGTAGCGAGCGGCGATCCCGCGCGCCCACGCGTTGACGTTATAGACCTCCGGCAAAATGACGATGCCAGCACCGTTCGAGGTGGCCGGCTCCGCCCGCCACGCGTCGAATGCACGCCCATCCCGACTGGTCAACTTCACAAACCCATCACTCATGCGATGCCCTGAATTTTTGCGCCAACTGGCGGCAGGTCGTAATGACAAGCGATGCGATGGGTCGGCGAGATCATGCGCGGCTCTGGTTTCTCCGCTGCACAGCGCGACGTCGCGGAGGCACAGCGTGTCTGAAACGGGCAGCCCGGCGGCAGCTGCATCGGCGAAGGAATATCCCCCCGCGCCGATACGAAATCCGCTCCGCCCGTCGCGGCAGCGATCAGCGCGCCAGTATAAGGATGGCGTGCGCTGTGCACGATCTCGTCGCGCGTGCCACTCTCCATCAGGCTGCCCAGATACAGCACCCCGATGCGCGTGCTCATCGCCGCCACCACGGCCAGATCATGCGAGATCATCAAATAAGTCAGGCCGCGCCTCTCCTGCAAATCCCTTAGAAGATTGAGGATTTGCGCCTGAATCGACACATCCAGCGCCGAGACCGGCTCGTCCAATATCACCACCTCCGGCGCAATGCCGAGCGCCCGGGCGATGGCGACACGCTGGCGCTGCCCGCCGGAAAGCTCATGCGGATAACGCCACGCCATATCAGCCCGCAGCCCCACCTGTTCCAGCAATTGCGCAACCGACGTGCGGGGTTGGGCGCCATGAATGCGTATCGGCTCGTCGATAATCCGCCCAACCCGCTGCAACGGGCTGAGCGACGCATACGGGTCTTGCAACACGGGCTGCACAACACGGTGAAACGCCTTGCGCGCCGCGCGCCCCCCTGCCAGCGGCGCCCGGCCAGCAATGCGCACCTTCCCGGCGGAGGCCGGCTCGGCGCCAAGCAAAATCCGCGCGATGGTGCTCTTCCCCGAGCCCGATTCCCCCACAAGCCCATAAGTGCCGCCGCGTTCAACGGTGAAAGACACGTCGTTGACGGCTCGCAATGACTGCGCCCGTCGCCACGCCTGCCGCACCTTATAGGTCTTGCTCAGCGCCGAAACGATGATCGCGTCCCCTCCCCCGCTCATGCTGTCGTCTCGACAACCCGGGCGGGCACAGCAAGACGTTTTGGAACCAGCCAGCAAGCCGCACTGCGCTCTTGCCAGTCGAACCAATCGGGATAGGCAGTGCTGCAAATTGCCTCGGCTTGCGTGCAGCGTGGCGCGAAACGACAGCCTACAGGCACCGAGCCCGGCGCCGGCGGCGTGCCGGGAATCGCCGCCAGCCGCCCCGGCGCCGCGCCGAGTTCCGGCGCCGCGGCCAGCAGCCCCTCGGCATAGGGATGCGCCGGCGCGGCGAAGACCGCGCCGATCGGCCCGGTCTCCACAATGCGCCCAGCATACATCACCGCAACCTCATCACAGAACTGCGCCGCAAGCCGCAGATCATGCGTGACGAAGATAATCGCCAAGCCCCGCTCGCGCTGCAGGCGTTTGAGCAAGCCCAAAATCTGCTGCTGCACGGTGGCATCGAGCGCGGTTGTCGGCTCATCGCAAAGTAGCAAGTCCGGCGCACAGGCGATATTAATAGCGATGCAAACCCGCTGGCGCATCCCCCCGCTGAGCTGGAACGGGTAGCTATCCAGCCGCTGCGCCGCGCCGGTGATCTCCACCGCCTCCAACGCCGCCACCGCGCGCCTCCGCCGCTCCGCGCGGTCGCGTACCCCGTGATGCCGGCGGAATACCTCGCCCAGTTGGTCGCCAATCGTCATGATCGGATTAAGTGACGTCATGGCATCTTGCAAAATCATCCCAATCCGCCGGCCACGCAGGCGGCGTATCTCGCGCTCCGGCAGGGTCAGCAAGTCCTGCCCATGAAACCGCACCTGCCCGCCCTCAATCCGGCCAGATGGCGGCAACAAGCGTAAAATCGAAGCGCAGGTCATGCTCTTCCCAGAGCCCGATTCACCAACCAGCGCCAGGCTGCGCCCCGCCGCAACCGAAAAACTGACTTGGTCGACCACCGTCACCGCACCGCCCGAGCTGCATATGCTTGTGGTCAGGTTGCGAACCTCTAGGAGTGGTGCGCCGGTCATGACGAAAGATCACTCGGCAGCAACGGGTTGAGCCGGTCGCGCAGCGCATCGCCCAGCAGGTTCACCGCCAGCACCGCCAGCATCAGCGCCAGGCCAGGACAAGCGCAAACCCACCAAGCCGCACCCAAAAACCCCCGCCCCTCGGCGATCAATCCACCCCAGGATATGCCCGGCGGCTGAATGCCGAGCCCGAGAAACGAAAGTGTCGCCTCCAGCACGATGACACTGCCCGCTTCAATTGTCGCCAGCACCACCAGCGTGCCGACCACATTGGGCAGGATGTGGCGCAGCATGATCCAGCCGCGCGAGGCGCCGGCCAGGCGCACAAGTAGGATGAAATCGCGCGTGCGCAGCGACAGAACCTCCCCGCGCAGCACCCGCGCGAACCGCGCCCAACTCGCCAGTGTCAGCACCAGCACCAGATTGGGCAAGGTCTGGCCCACCGCGCCGGCCAGCACCATGGCCAAAATGATCGCCGGCAGCGCAAGCTGAATATCCGCCAGCCGCATAACCAACGCATCCAGCGCCCCGCCAAAATACCCGGCGCCAATCCCCGCCAATCCCCCCAACCCACCGGCCAGCGCCACGACACAACCGGTAATCAGCAAGGTCAGTCGCGTCGCTTCCACCACACGGGAAAGCACATCGCGGCCAATCTGGTCCGTGCCGAACCAATGCTCGGCCGATGGCGGCTGAAACGATGCGCTCAGATCAATCGCCTGCGGATCGAACGGCTCAAAGATCGGGCCAAACAGCGCAAAAGCCAAAATGACAACAGAGACCAGCATAGCAAGACCGCGCTGCAGCCGCCGCCCGGCGCCAAGCCGCCGACGCAGCGGCGCCAGCTTCAGCACAGGTTCCGCCGGGCGCCTCAAAAACCCGGAGAGAGGGATATCAACCATGCTGAATGCGCGGGTCGATGAGGGCATAAGCGACATCGACCAACAGGTTGATTAGCACGAAGATAGCCGCCGTCAACGTCACCGCCGCCTGCACCACCGTGTAGTCGAGATTATTGATGGAGTCGTAAAGCAACTGGCCAATGCCGGGCCAGGCGAACACCACCTCCACCGAGACCGCTCCGCCGATGAGCAGACCGAATTGCAAGGTCACATACGTGACGACTGGCAGCAAGGCGTTGCGCAGAGCATGGCGCAAAATCACTTCTTGCTCCGCCAGCCCTTTGATGCGCGCGAACTTAACAAATTCAGCGCCGAGCACATCCGTCATGCTCGACCGCGTCAGCCGCGCAACCCCGGCTGCCGCAAACCAGCCGAGCGCCAGAGCCGGCAGCACCAGATGCGCCGGTGTGCCATACCCCCCAGTTGGCAACCAGGCCCAGTGCAGCGAGAACAGTTTCACAAACAGCAAGCTAAAGAAAAACGGCGGCGCCGCCTGCCCCAGCACGGCAAAGATCTGCCCGAACTGATCAACCACCGAGCCCGGCCAAATCGCCGCCGCAACGCCAAGCGGAATGCCGATGCCAAGTGCTAACACCAATGCTGCGCTGGCCAGCATCAAGGTCGGCGGCAAGGCGTGCAGCGCCACCTGCCCGGCGGGCAGGGAAAACCGATAAGATATGCCGAAGTCCCCGCGGGCCAACTGAGCTAGATAGGCGCCGAACTGCACCAGCACCGGCCGATCGAGCCCCATCTGATGACGTAGAACAACGCGATCCGCCTCCGTCGCCTCGGGCGGCAGTAGCAAATGGGTCGGGTCGCCAATCAGCCGAATGACCACGAAAATGATCGCGACCACGAACAGCACAGTGATGGCCGACTGCGCGAGACGCTTGAGTAGGTAGATCAGCATGCGACAGGTCGCTTATTTCCAAGCGGCCTGGCGAAACGACAAGCTCCAGCCCCCAATCTGCGGCTGCCATTGCAGGGCCGAGTCCTGCGCATAGTTCAACGCCAACTCAGCCAGCGGTATCGCCTGCCCATCCTCTTGCGTGCGGCGCAGAATCTCACGGAACCCGGCATCGCGCTGTTCCAGATCCGAGACGCTTTCAATCCGGTCGATCAGCGCCTGGATCTCGGGATTGTCGTAATCCGACCACGTGCCGGTGCGCGACACTGACCCGCCAATGACATGGATAGGGTCATAGATCGCGTTGCCAAACTCGGAGAAGGCGAGCGGCCCACTTTGATGAACGTTGTTGATCCGGTTAAACGCGACATAGTCAATCACCTTCAGTTGCGCCTTGACGCCGATCTGACCCCAGTACGCCACCACCGCTTCCCCCGCACCCCGGGCGAAGACCGCCGGGAAATAGACCGAAGTCTCGAACCCCTTGGGATAGCCAGCCTGCGCCAGCAATTGCCGAGCCTTTTGGGGGTCATACGGATAAGGTTTCAGCGTGGGGTTGGCGCCATAGGGATAGCTCGACGGAATGATAGAGGTCAGCGGCGACGCCAGTCCACGAAACACGCTCTTGATGATCGCATCTTTGTCGATTGCGTAATTCAGCGCGAGGCGCACATCACGGTTGTGCAACGGCGAGGTTGGGTCTTTGGAATAGATGCGCACATGCAGTGGGCTGCCGCCAGGAATGGAGAGCACTTCCAGCCCATGATTGGTTTTGAGCGTATCGACATCACTCGCCGCAACTTCGGTGACCAAATCGACCTCCCCGGCCAGCACCGCGTGCACGCGGCTGCTGGGCTCGGCGATGAAGCGAAACACGATATTTCGAATGGCCGGCCGCTCGCCCCAGAACCCGTCAAAACGCGTCAGTTCCAGACTGCGCCCGACCTCATGACGGACGAATTTATACGGCCCGGTCCCAATCGGCGCTTGCGCGAAGGCCTCCGGACTCGGCAGCGCCTGGGTATAGGCTTTCGGAACGATATACAGATAGCCAGCCACCTTGTTGAGAAAAGCCCCATCGGGCTGAGAGAGATGCACCACCACAGAATGCGCATCTGGCGCGTCGATGCTGGTCACAAGATTGATGAAATAAGGTCGGCGCGTGCTCTTGGTCACCGGGTCGAGAATGCGTTCCAGCGAATATTTGACATCGGCCGAGGTGAATGGGTCGCCGTTATGGAACGTCACCCCGTCACGCAGACGAAAGCTGTGGGTCAACCCGTCGGCGCTGACCTCATGCGAAAGCGCCAGGCGCGGTTCGAGCTTGCCGGTGCGGTCAAAGCCGTAGAGCGTGTCAAACACGTTCCAGGCAAATTTCGCCGAATCCACACTGGGCGCAACCTGCGGATCGAGATTGCCAGGCTCCGCAGAGAGTGCGACCACCAGCGTGTCTTTATCGACCGCCGGTTTACCGCCGATGGCCTGTGCCGGTGCAGTGAGGCTGAGCGAGGAGAGAATGGCCGCGCCGAGCAGGGCCAGTCGAAAACGGGAGGGTATCATATTCATACCTTGCATCTGAAGTGAACGGCGCCAAACGGACGCTGACGAAAGCAGGAGACAGTCCGACCATAGTTCATTCTATTGTCTATTACCTTAGATGAAATGCGCATCAGCCAAGTTTGAAGAAATGCCGGTGGCCTGCGTTGTATGGTCTGTCAGCCGCCGATTGAACAATGTGTAGTGATAATCGGTCAGAAAATTGATGTCGGGCAGATCTCGTGTGACAATCTGTTGCATCGTGATAAAGTCGTCCCGCCGTTTGGCCGGATCAGTCTCCACGGCCGCCGCCTCCAAAATTTGGTCAAGCGCCGGGTTGATGTAGTGGGAAGCGTTGGAAAACGGCACGCCCGGTTTGAAGTTTTTCGACCAGTAGAGCCGTTGGATGCCAATTGTGGGATCGAACGTATTGGTCATGGAGTTCGCCACAAAGTCGAATGCCCGATCGGTATAGACGCGCTTGACGTAAGCGCCGAAATCCTGTGAGCGGACTGTGGCGTCGATGCCGACCTTGGTCAAAGCTTGGCGCACATAGTCGGCCGTGCGCTTATCTCCTTCCGTCCAGGGCCGGTAGTCGAGATTAACCTTAAACCGGGTACCGTCGCTCCCGCGAGCACGTCCGGCTTCATCAAGCAACTTGTTCGCCAGGCTCGGGTCAAACGAATAATGCGGCAGGTCGGCGGTGTAGAAATCCGCCAGGGCCGGGCTAACGGGGCCGTAGACAATCTCACCATAGCCATACCAAACCGTTTGCAAAAGCGCCTCCCGGTTGATCGCATGGGCGACGGCTTGCCTGACGCGCAAATCTGCAAAATACGGGTTGTCGAGATTGAATTCCAAGCGGCGCACACCGCTGGCGAACGCAAAGCCACGGGTCTCAAAGCCCAGATGCGGCAGCGCTTTGACCCGCGTCAGTTCACTGAGTTGCACAGCGCCTTCGCCGCCCAAATCGGCCTCGCCGGTCTCAAACAGCACTGTGCGGGCAGCGGCGTCATTGACAACGCGAAAGATAATCCGATCGAGATAGGGTTTGGGTTGATCCCAATAATCTGGGTTGCGCTCGAACTCGATGTAAACCCCACGTTCCCAGTGCTTAAATCGAAACGGCCCCGTGCCAATCGGGGCCGATGCGTTCCGGCTGGCTTGCGGCGTGGTCCCTTCATAGGCGTGCTGTGGCACAATCGGCGACTCGTCGGCATAAAGCGCGTGCAGCAAGTAGGGCGCCGGCTTCGACAGCACCAGCACAACGGTGTGCGGGTCTGGCGTTTCTATGTCTGCCACCGGGGCAAAGGTTGCCCGCCCACGCGGGTGGGCCTGTTGCAGCAGCCGAATCGAAAAGGCCACGTCCGCCGCGGTAAAATCGCGCCCGTCATGCCATTTCACCCCCCGCCGCAGGGTGAATGTATAGCGCAGCCCATCCTCGCTGATCGACCATTCGGTCGCCAATTGTGGCACTGGATTCAGATCGAAATCATAGGTGAGCAACCCCTCAGTGACTTTGGCGCTGACCTTCGTGACGTTGTCTGTGGTTGTGGCAGCAACCAACGTTGTGGGTTCCTGCTCCAACACAAAGGTCAGCGTGCCGCCGCGCTTCGGTTCGGCCCGAGCGATACGCGGGCCAAGCATTGTTATGCCGCCCGCAGTGGCGGCAAGGCGCGTGAGGCCGCGTCGGGTCAGCATGGGCTTCGCACTCCGTCTAGCCATATTACACTACCACGGCCCGTATTATAACTATTTTACGTGCCATACTGTTATTATAGGGCGCTGGTCAAGGCCCGCTCGGCAGGCGCCAACGCAAGAAGAAAGTATTTCTTTTTTTGGAAAAAATAAGGAAAACAACCGGTTACTTACATCGTCGAACAACCTGAGTGAACCTTAATAAAACTTTTTTGGTTCTTTTTTAAAAAAAAGACCTTCTTACTTCTGCTTCTTCCGTCGTGAGCACCTCGGCATCGTGCAAGAACTGATAATCGACATAACCGTTCGCCCCGCCGGTATAGAACGTCGACGGATCCGGCGTTTTCAGCGCACTCCCCTGGCGCAGCCTCGCGACGAGGTCAGGATTGGCGATAAACGGCCGACCAAACGCGATCGCATCCGCCCGCCCGTCTGCGAGCGCCGCTTGTGCCGTCTTCAAATCATACAAGCGAGCAAGAACAAGCGACCCACCGAAAGCCGCCTTAAGCCACGGCGCCAGAGCCGCCGCCGCCTTCGCCGGCCCAAGCTCGGCGCCCAACCCCGTCGACTCTACCACGTGCAAGTACCCCACCCCCCGCGCGCCCAACGCTTGCGCGACATGGGTGAACAGCACCTGTGGGTCGCTATCAGCAATACCGTCGCTCCGGAAATGCGGTGAGGGAGGCAGCCCGATACGCCCGGCGCCGAATTCTTCGATCAGGGCATCGAGCACCGAGAGCAGAAAGCGACTGCGGTTTTCAACCGACCCGCCCCATTCATCGGTACGGTGATTGAACCCATCCCGTAAAAACTGGTCGATCAAAAAACCATTGGCCGCATGAAGCTCGACACCGTCAAACGCAGCCTCACGCGCGAGTTGCGCCGCTTGGCCAAACGCGGTGACAATATCGGGGATTTCCTCAGCCTCCAGCGCCCGAGGGGTCGGAAACGGTTGCGTGCCGGCAGCCGTGGCAATCTCGCCTTTCGCCGCGATCGCCGAGGGCGCTACCGGCGCCGCGCCGCCCGGCAAAGCCGATGGGTGCGCCTTACGGCCAACATGATAGAGCTGCTCGAAAATACCCCCGCCGTTGTTGTGCACCGCGTCCGTCACACCCGACCAACCATCGCGATGGCGCGCATCATGCTCCGCCGAGGTGCCCGGCCGGCTTGCAGTGCACAGCGAGACATGACTCGCTTCGGTCACGATCAAACCGGGGGTGGGGCGTTGCGCGTAGTAAGTGGCGACCAAGGGCGTCGGGCTACGGGAGGCATCAGAGCGTGCTCTCGCCATCGGCGCGACGAATATGCGATTGGGCAGATGATAAGGGCCGAGATCGATCGGCGCGAACAGGCTCGTCACGCTGAGCTCCGCAAATGGATGATGTTCCGGAATAAATAAGGCAGAAACCACGACACTTTCAGGAGGCCATTGTTGCTATATTCGAGACAAACAGAGAATGGCCTTGCAAGAAAACCGCCCGCGCAAGAAAACTCTCCCCCACACCCAGACACTCACAGTTTTTAGCAGTGAATTCGTATTTATAACAGTTTGACCTGGAGTTTTACGTACGCAATGATATTAGGAGAGCAAACGCAAAGAAGAAAATGTCATGAGTGCGACCTTGCAGACTTCGCCAACATTGTCTCGCCCCGATTTTGCCATTCAGCCCCAACACATCACCGTTCGCCCCGTCACCGGTCTCATTGGCGCAGAGATCGAAGGCGTCGACCTCACCAAGCCCCTGCCACCGGTTATCGTTGAGGAAATCAGCGCTGCGTTGCTGAAGTGGAAGGTGGTGTTCTTCCGTGACCAGCCACTAACGCACGAGCAACATATTGCCTTCGCCAGCGCCTTCGGGCAGCCCACCGTCGGTCACCCAGTTTTCGGCTTCGTTGAGGGCTATCCGCAAGTCTATTCTATCGCGCGGGACCGTCTCAAAGCCCGGCATGAGGGCGATCCGGCCATACGGCCCTGGACCGGCTGGCACACCGACGTCACCGCCGCCGTCAACCCGCCCGCGGCCTCCATCTTGCGCGGCGTCAATATTCCCCCCTACGGCGGCGATACGATTTGGACCAACCTTGCCGAGGCTTACAAAGGCCTGTCCGAACCGTTGCAGCGTTTCATAGAAACATTGCGCGGTGTGCATTATTTTGCCCCCCCAGAAGGCCAGAGTGCCACGGCCGAGTTTATCGAACGCAACAAACGCCGCCCCCTGGTAAGCGAGCACCCGCTGGTACGCGTCATCCCCGAAAACGGCGAGCGTGTGTTGTTCGTTAGCCCCTCCTTCCTCAAGCGTATCTCGGGCGTGACAGCGAGTGAAAGCCGGCATTTGCTGGAACTGTTGTGGGAGCACGTGACACGGCCGGAATACACCGTGCGCTTACGCTGGCACCCCGGCAGCATCGCTTTCTGGGATAACCGCACCACATCGCACCTGGCGCCGCGCGACATTTTCCAACTCGACTTCGACCGCCAGCTTTACCGCATCACGTTGCGCGGAGAGGTTCCCATCGGCGTCGATGGCCGCCCTTCCACCGCCATTGAGGGTGAGCCGTTCGAAGCCTATTCAGTATAAACCTATGGGAAACCAGACGTGACTCAACCAACCAATCCACCCTCTGCAAAACCCAATTCCCGCCGTGCGCTCCTCAAAGGCTTGACCCGTGGGGCGGTACTAACTTCAGTAGGACTCGCGACGTCTCGTGGTTTCGGCGCATCCCGCCCGCCCGCTATTGATGAAACGGCGTTTTTAGCCCCGCCTATTTGCCGGGCGAGCGAAACGATTTCTGCGCCGCCAGTGCTGGGCGGCGGGCGCAAGATAAAATTTGCCTGGAGCGGAACCGGTGTTTGTACTTCATCTGTGCCGGTCGCACTGCATCGGGGCTACTTTGAAAAACACGGTCTCGACGTCGAAATCGTCAACTTTAGCGGCGCGCAAGACCAAATTCTCGAATCCATTGCCACCGGCAAAACCGATGGGGGCGTAAGCTTTGCCCTGCAATGGCTCAAGCCGCTGGAACAAGGCCTGGCGGTCAATTTCACCACCGGCGTGCATGGCGGCTGCATCCATCTTCTTGTCGCCAAAGCGTCTGGCCTAAAAACGCTTGAGCAACTCCGCGGTAAGCGTATTGGTGTTACCAGCATGATTTCGGCAGCGAAGAATTTCTATTCCATTCAGTTTAAGAAACTCGGTTTCGACCCCAATACCGAAATTGAATGGCGCGCCTATCCCGCAGATCTGCTCGGATTGGCGGTGGAGAAAGGCGAGATCGATGCCCTCGCTGACGCTGACCCGAACGTCTATCTGGTAGAGAAACGCAGCAAAGGTGAACTGATCACCATCAACACCAATCTCGACGGGCCGTATAAGGATCTTTCCTGCTGCGTGCTCGGCATCCGCACCAGCCTCATCAAAGAAGACCGCAACGCCGCCGCCGCCCTCACCCAAGCCATACTCGATTCGGCCGAGCACGTTGCCAACGACCCCGACGATGCCGCCTCGGTGTTTGCCAAATATTCCACAGCGTCGGTTGAGGATCTCTCAGCTATGCTGCGCAGCCATACGCATCACCACCACCCCGCAACCCCCGCGCTAAAGAGTGAGCTTGCGGTCTACATTTCGGATATGAAGCTGATTGACGTGCTCAAGCCAAGCACTGATCCAGATCGCTTCGCCAATCGCATCTATGCCAATGTGTTTGCCTGACACCGTAGGGTGGGCTGCTTTACAGCCCACCTCAATGGGTTGCCGCTATCAAACCAACTTAAAACCCAGACGATGCAATACGCCCTTAATCCGGTCCCGCCCGCTCAATGAGTGGGCGCCGGCAACACGGGCCAGCGCCTGCTTCGACCAAGGCACTTGCGCAATCCCCTGCTCGCGCTGAAACTCCTGAATGGCCTGGTCATACGCCGCCACGGGAGCGGTGCAGCCGCCGCTTTCATAAGTCTCACGATGCAGCACCACCGACCGATCCAGCCGAGGCTTGATGCCGGATGTGTCAGTAGCGGCGGGATAGCCAAGGCAGAGCCCGAACACCGCCAGCACTTGCGGCGGCAAGTTCAGCGTCGCGGCCACGCGCTCCGGGTCATTGCGCAGAGCGCCGATATACACCGTCCCCAACCCCAAGCTTTCCGCCGCCACAACTGCGTTTTGCGCGGCGAGGGCTGCGTCAATGATGCCGACGAAGAGTGTCTCGAGATAATCGAGGCCCTCGACAGGTTGCCCCCGCTCAGCGCCCAACGTCGCCAGCCTGTTCAGGTCTGCAAGCCATACCAAAATAACAGGGGCCTGCAGAATATGCTGTTGCCCCCCAGCGACCTCGGCCAACACCGCCTTGCGCGCCGGGTCTGCGACGCTAACAACGCTCCAAGTCTGCAGATTGGATGAACTGGGCGCCGATTGCGCCGCAGCAACCAGCGTCTCTATCGTGCCGTCCGGCAATGGGGTGGGCGCGTAAGACCGAACCGAGCGATGCGCAAGCAAGGTTGTCAGCGCCGCGCTCCACTGCGGCGGCTGGCTGATCGCGCCACTTCGGTACCGCGCAGCCAGCAATGCCGCAGGGGAATCAGGGGAAACAATATTATCCGGCATAAGAAGCTCTTCCTCAGTGGGTTAGGCGCGCTGGTACAAAACTCCGTCAGCACCGGTCTTCACTTGCGTGCTATCGACCGGTCCCCTTCGGGCAAGATCCGCGATCGTGGTCGTGTCGAGCACACCGGCCATAACACCGCGCACCTTGGTCATTATTTTCCGCACCGGGCACGCCGCACGATCGTCGCATTCTTCACAGCTTTCACACTTGATCACGTGGACCAGGCGGCATCCAAAACATTCACGGCCTGCGGAATGAGCTTCAACTTATAAAACGCATCCGCAATCTTCTGCTGATCTGCAAATACCGCTGGGTCGAGCTTATGCACGCCGTATTTTTGCCGACCGAACCATGTCTCCAGCACCTGCACCGGAAGGCCGATCGCCGGCTGAATGGCAGAAGCGGTCTCGGCACGATGGTCTTGTTCCCAGGCCTCCTGCTCATTGAGCACAGCAATCGCCGCATTGAGCGCCTCGGGATGTTGCGCCGCAAAATCCTTGCGCGACGAGTAAAACGCGCGGTTCGGCATCAGCCCAGTGCCATCTGCCAGCACCTCGGCGCCACTCGCCTGCACCGCCGCATAGAACGGGTCCCAAACAGACCACGCATCCACCGCGCCAGAGCTAAAGGCTGCCCTTGCATCCGCCGGTTGCAAGAACGCCTTATCAACCGACTCATACGGCACACCCGCATGCGCCAGCGCCGAAACCAGCAAATAATGCGCGCTCGACCCCTTGGCGACCGCCACCTTCTTGCCGGCCAGGTCTTTGAGGGTCTGTAGCTTGCTGCCGGCCGTTTTGAGGATCGCCAGCGCCGCCGGAGAAGGGTTGGTCGTCGCCACATAAACAATGGGCGTGCCCGCGGCTTGCGCAAAAATCATCGGTGGCTCGCCGGTATAGCCAAAATTGACAGCATCGGCATTCAGCGCCTCAAGCAACGGCGGCCCAGAGCTGAACTCCGCCCAACTAACGTCGTAGCCGAGCGGCGCGAGCTTGGCCTCAAACACCCCCTTCGCCCGCGCAAGTGTCAGCGTCACGGTCGCCTTTTGATAGCCAATCTTCAGCGTGCCTTTCGGCGCCGGCAACGCAGAATGGGGCCGCGCCACAAGCAGCGCCGGTGCTGCCAACCCGGCGCCAAGTAAAATTCGACGACGCATAACTCTGCCCCTTTGTGCCATGGAAGCCAAACATCCCATTATAGCCCGGTTACGGAGCGTTCGACAATTCCACCCTTATCAAAACGTTTGCACAGCTATGCCCAATCAGACGCCTGGCGGAAAGAACACCAAAGCCCGCACCTCAATGCTTTCCCGCGGCGGCGCATCGGGCGGGGCGAGCGGATTCTCAAAAGCGGTGTGGAACGACAGGCGGGCCCGCCCATCTAACGCGGTATCATACACCCGTATCAGCACAACCTCATTCGGCTTCATGTTGGAGAAGTAATACCAACGATGCCCGGGCCGGTATTCCACGGAGGACGTCTCGCCGCGCAAATGCGGATAGACCAGGTCGGTGGGGATGAGATCAGCTTCGGTGAAGCTACGCGCATCGCACAGCGCCAGCGGTGAGTCGACCACCGGGCCACGTATTGGGCGCCACACATTGACGATGCCAAACCGGTGCTTCAGCAACTCCTCAGCATCGGCACCAAGATGGTCGCGCACACGGCGCGGCGCCGAATTGACGGTGTGGTCGTTGTGCACACGGTGTACCGGCTCGCGCGCGCCGGTGCGGGCGCCGTTGCGGATGGTGTGGTCAAAGATGAAAACGCGGGAAGCGCCGAGCTGACTCCGCAGAAGTCTGTTCACCTCGGGATGATAAACCCGGCGCAGCTCATCCTCATCATAGAAATCGCTGACGGCGCTCGGCGCATTGATCAGCGTGAACCCATTGCGATCAAGGCTGAATTCATCCTCATGCCCGCGCGCGTCCTCTATGGCAATTTCCCGCGGATCATCAATGCCGGTCCAGGCGGCCACACCCGGCGGCGGCGTGTCAGCATAGCGCACCGGCCTCTCCGGCCCGCGAACCAGGTAATGCAGTGTCGTCGTCAGGCTCCGAGACGGGCGAAGTGCGTCGAGCGGCATAGATTCTCTCCCAAGCAAATTTTTACACTGATATATAGTGTGGTCCTCCATTCTACCGAACTCAATAGTGGGTCTCCGCTCAAGCCCCTATAACCCCCGCGGCACGAACCGCGCGCTTAGAGCAACCTTCTCAAATTTGCACATCCAACAGATAGAAAACTCTGCCTTATGAACTCTGAAAATACGGACTTTCTTTTTTCATTCGCCCGAATGGCGCAAGGTTGACCGGATGCCGTCAAAACACCAAACTTACTGCCATGATGACCACGGTGCCCTCCCATTCCATTATGAAATTCCACCCAACTTCTGCGTGGAAAATGTGTTGCCGACGCTAATTTAATATTTCCCGAAATAATACCACGCCCAACAGTCATCCGTCGAAAACGCAGTCTCTTGTGGAGGCATCATGTTCCAATCCCATATTATTGAGGTCAATGGCACCTTTATCGGGGCGGCCGTGCCAACCTTCGGCAAGTTCCGCTTTCACGCGGTTCATCCCCAGGTGAGCGACCTTGACGGATCTGCGTGGCCGTCGCTCGAAGAGCTCAAGCGCGCCGCCGGTTTTATGTTCAGAACCGGCCGGCTCAGCAGCGCAGAAACGCACATCTCGGCCGCATCAGACGTTGGTTTGTCTCAGCAGGGAGCATCCGACAAAGTTCCCCCTGCCCCAACGATCCGCCCGTCGCTAGCGGCACCGTGGACATCACGGTAATCAGCGACACCTCCGTGCGTTCCTCCCAAACTGACCGAAGCCAAAAGCTTCGGTCCTTTTTGGTCAGTTAAGCGCGCGAAAACCGGGCGCGAGCGGTGGCACGCACCGTCAAAACGGCAAATGCCGTCAGGTCAAAAACAAGTTTTTATAGCGCACCGCGCGCAGGATTATCCCATGACAACCGCAACCGACACGCTTGGCATCACCCTTGCCCACCCTCCCCTCGTAGACGTCGCCGAACTCGTACACATCCTTTCTGGCAGCGCCGAACACGCAGTTCTGGATGTGCGCGAAGAAGGCGAGCATTCCCGCGACGGCCACATTATCCTCTCCGCCCTGCTGCCTCTGAGCCGCATGGAGTTGCGGGTCGCCACTTTCGCATGGAGGCCGAAGCCAAGCGACGTGAAGAGCAGCTTTGGGAGTTGAGTGCCATTGAATACGGCCTACGCCGCCTCGCGGGAATCCTACAAGTCGATCCAACCCGATTGAAACTTGACGAGCCCTTGCCGCGCGACCTCACCCTCCCCGTCGACGGAATGCAGACCTTCTTCAAGGGCGCACTAAGTCTGGCAGAGCGCGGGGGGCTGACCGTGCGGCAGCTTATCCGCGCCCAGGGCGGCGGCACCGGCCATCATATCATCGTCGGAACCCCGGAAGCGGTCGCGGGCTCTATCGAAACATGGTTCCGCTCCGGCGCCGTTGCCGGCTTCAACGTCATGCCAGACGCCATCGCCTCCGGTTTAGAGCCATTCGTCGACCATGTGGTGCCCCTTCTGCGCCAGTGGGGCATATTCCGCAGTGCGTATGAGGGCAAAACGCTGCGGGATCATTTCGGGCTTGCCCGCCCGACTTGGCAGCGCCCCTCTCAATCATAAGCTGACTTCCAAAGACATAATAAGGAGAACACTTCATGACGAAGATTGACATCACCCTCGCCGACCAGGGCGCCGCACCCGTCACCTTTGGGTCGCCCGCCTTCCACCACTTGCTCGACTCTCTGAACGACGCAGCGGAACCGCGAGATCGGGATACGGAAGCGACCGTGGCCGCCATAGCGCGGGTGCGCAAAGCGCGGCTCGGGGCCTTGCGCCTGCCCCGCGCGGAAGGCGGCGGCGGCGCCACGTTACGCGAGTTGTTTGAGACCATCATCTTGCTGGGAGAGGCCGATTCCAACATTCCCCATATCTTACGCAATCAGTTCGCTTTCACCGAAAAAGCGCTGCGCTTGCGGGCCAATCCGAAATTTGCGAAAGTGCTCAATGAAATTCGCGCCGGCCGCTTGTTTGGCCTCGGCGCCAGCGAGCTTGGCACACCGAATATCGGCAACGGTGACAGTGAGACCTCTCTGACCCCTGACGGTGATGGGTTTCGGCTCAACGGCCGGAAATATTACAGCACCGGTAATTTTTATTTTGATTACATCTATGTCCGCAGCAAGACGCCGGCAGGCGTCGCAGTCGCCGCGTTGATCCCGATAACGCGCGCCGGCGTGACCGTGGACGACGATTGGGACGGCATCGGCCAGCGCCGCACCGCGAGTGGCACCACAATCCTCAAAGACGTGCATGTCGCACGCGAAGAAGTTGTCGTTCTAGCGGAGGAGGATCCAGGCCTGCCGCATGACGCAACCTTCCCGCAGCTTTACCTGACCGCCATCATCGCCGGCATTCTCCGCGCCGTCGTGCGCGATGCGACCGCGCTGGTCAAGCGCCGTGACCGCAACTACTACCACGCACTGGCCGACCGCCCCGCCGAAGACCCGCTGCTGCAGCAGATTATCGGGCGACTGGCGAGTGTGGCCTATGTGGCGGAAGCCAGCGTGCTCCGTGCGGCCGACGCGCTATCCGCCGCCTATGACTCCGCTTCCGTCGGGCAGCCCGATCCGTTACTCTTCGAGGAAGCCGCACTCAAAGCCGCCAAGTCGAAAATTGTCGTCGATGAATTGGCGCTGAACGCCGCGAGCCACCTGTTCGACGTCGGTGGTGCGTCCGCGGCAACCCAACGCCAACGCTTAGATCGGCATTGGCGAAACATCCGCACCATCGCTTCGCATAACCCGGTCGCTTACAAAGCCCTCGCTATTGGCCGGCAAGCCATCAACCAAACACCCCTGCCAAAAGCCGCGTTCTTTTAGCCTTGCAGGGTAGAATGCACTTTGGCATTCCGCCCAAGAAAGAAACTCATGTTCTGATAACGAACGACGTCATTACGAGGAGCGCTTGCAACGAAGCAGTTTAGGGGCCAAAGCACGGTCCACGCAGCCCTGAACGCACAACCGGGGGCAATGGGCGCCCGTGCTATATCTATGCCGCTAAAGAGACGGGTTTTCCCTTATAGTCCCTAATAATAGTGTATATAGTGGATGGACATATTACACTAAACTGGGTCATTTTGTTCCACCTGCGGCCAATGTTAAACGGCCCGGCGACACGGGCACGAATCCATGAATCCTTTTTCCTTACCGACTTATCAAAGCTCTTCGCACATGCTATTCAATGTCCCGCCCTCCGAGCAGCGGTCATATCGCAGACACACCGTTTCTCTTGGCATTATCAGGCTGATATCCGCGCTGGTCATAAGCCTCGGGGCGGGCTTGGCTGCCCCAGCCTTAGCGGCGCCAACACCCGTGGATATTCAACACTCATTGATCGTGGCGGAACAGGGTTCGTCCACCCTCGATGTCATCGACATCCGCACCGACAAGATTGTGCAAACCGTTGAGTTCGGCCGCGCCCCTTCCCGCCTCCTGCTGAGCACGACGGCCGATCGGTTGGTCGGCCTTCACGCCGGCTATGCCGGCGCAACCATTCTTGACCTTGCAAGCTTTGCAACTTGGCATGTCGCGTTAAGCTTCATACCAACCCTCGTCGCCCTCAGCGATGATGGGCTGACGGTCGCTTTGGCAGACCCCGCGTCGGGCACAATCGCCTTCGTTGACGTTCTGAAAGGCCGCGTCAGCGGCCCGATTGTCACGCCCGCGCCACTGCGCGACATGCTGTTCAGCACCAAAGGAGACGCGCTTTACGTCTCCGGCGATAAGCTTGACGGCATCGCTGTTATTGACCCCGATCATACCAGCCCTTTGGTAACCCTGGCATCTGCCTCGGTGGCTGACGGGGCTGTACGTCCAGAAGCAACGCTTCGGCGCTCCGCCACAGGCCGGCGGCTTTATGCAACACCCCTGTCAGGCAGTGGAATTGATGTGTTCGACCTCGACGCGCGGCGGTCTTTGCCGCCAATCAGCGCCACCTCTGGCCCGCTCGTCGCTTTCCCCTCTGTGCTCGGTGGCTATCTTTTGCTGTCCGATAACGAACATGCGCTTTTGACCATCATCTCCACCGGTCCTGAAGCCCGCGCCCCCGTCCGGCTTAAAGGCGGCAGCGATGTCACGAATCTTTACACCGCATGGCTTGACACGGTGGCGTTTGTGCCAAGCGCCCGCACAAATAGCCTATGGGTCTATGATCTTGATGCGCTGAAGCTTGAAAGCGAGATTGCCCTGCCCGGCACGCCCATTGGCGGCGCTGTCACCGAGGATGGACGCAAATTCTATCTGCCGCTGCGCGACAAGTCCCAAATCCTGGTGATCGATGCCGCCACACATCATCAGCTTGCCACGATTCCGCTGGAAGCCAATCCCATTTCGGTCGTGGCGGCTGGCAGTTACGGGGTCTGTCACTAAATCGCGTATTCGCTCAATAACCAAGACAGGAGTGTCTTCATGAGTTCAAGCAACCAACACCATATGATGAAAACTGGGCTTACGCGCCGGGGCTTGGCGGGGTTGGGTGCGTCACTGCTGCTGGGCGGTCAAGCCGCGCTGGCGGCAGACGAAGCACCTTTGCTACAAGGCCCCCCAAAGAAAATAACACTCGCCTGGATGCCAACGGCGCTCTGCCACATCGCTGTGCCGGTGGCGAAAGCCAAGGGTTTTTTTGAAAAAAACAACCTCGACGTCGATTTCGTCAATTGGGCCGGCTCGACCGACATGCTGCTTCAGGCGATTTCCACCGGCAAGGCGGATGCCGGCGTCGGCATGATCCTGCGTTGGCTAAAGCCCATGGAAGCCGGTTTTGATGTGAAGCTCACCGCCGGCACACATGGCGGATGCATGCAGGTTTTAAGCGCGCCTGATTCCGGTGTAAAAACCCTGGCCGACCTGAAAGGTAAGCGCATCGGCGTCGGCGACCTTGCCGGCGTGGACAAGAATTTCCTCTCAATCGTTCTGGTCAAAAAAGGGGTCGACCCGACATCAGAGGTCGAGTGGCGCCAATACCCTCCCGATCTTCTGGGGATTGCGATGAAAAAAGGGGAGATCGACGCACTAAGCACCTCAGACCCACTGGCCTTCACCTTGAAGCGTGACAACGGCCTGGTGCAGATTTTCTCAAACCTGCAAGATGGGTATGAGAATTTGTCCTGCTGCGTGCTCGGCATCAGCGGCAGCCTGGTGCGCAATGACCGCCCAACGGCCGCAGCGATCACCCGTTCGCTGCTGCAGGGCGCCACCTATGCGGCGGCACATCCCGAAGAAGCCGGTGAGATTTATGCGCCCAATGCGCCCAAACAACGCCCGGGCGATCTCTCAACCATGCTCGTATCCGTAACCAGCGATCACGCGCCCGCCGGCGAGGCTTTCCGCAAAGAGCTCGCTTTCTATGTGGAAGACCTTAAGCGGGTCGGCGTCATGAAGCCCGGCGTCGACGCCAACCGTTTCGCCACAAAAATCTTTGCCGACGTGTTCGCGTAACGTCAGAAGCAGCCGACCGCACGACCCAACTTCGACCCACTGAATTTTCGTGAGACAATAAATCATGACTCATGCCGACCCTGATGCATTCGCCCGCGACACTCTTCGGCTGCTCGGCCCGGCACCGGCCAATTGGGTGCCAGACCGGGACGGCATCGACCACAATGTGGTCGTCGTTGGTGGCGGCCATACGGGGAGTACCTTTGCGTTCGCGCTCCAACGCGCAGGGATCGGCAAAGTCTCGGTGATCGACCGCGCGCCGGATGAGAGCCACGCCAGCATTTGGCGTTCTCTGGCCAGGATGCAGCAATTGCGCACCCCGAAAGAACTGGTCGGGCCGGAGTTAACCCATGCGGGCTTGAGCTTTCGGGTTTGGTATGAAGGGCGGCATGGGCGCGAAGCCTATGCCGCACTCGACCGTATCCCCCGCACGGCTTGGGCAGATTATCTGACCTGGTTTCGCGACTTCGTTGGCACCACAATCCGCTACAGCACCGAACTCAATCGCATTGAACCAGAAGGCGATCACTTCCGCTTGCATCTCACAGTGGCGGGAGAGGCTCGCGCGGAAACCACGCGCAAAATCATCCTTGGCAACGGGGTCACCGGCGGCGGCGGCGCGTTTATTCCCCCCGTCCTGCGTGATCTGCCCGCTACACATTTGGCCCATACCAGCAACAATATCGACTTTTCGGCGCTGCGTGGCCGCGTCGTCGCGGTCATCGGCGCCGCCGCTTCCGCCTTCGACGCCGCAGGCGAAGCCCTGGAGCATGGCGCCAAGGAAGTACATTTGTTCAGCCGCCGGGCAGAATTGGCAGCAACAGCAATCAACAAGGTGCGCGCCTATCCTGGCGCCTATGACAATTACGACAGCCTGCCCGACGACATCCGTTGGCATCAGGCCGTGCGCTATCGCCGTTCCGGCTCAACAGCGCCGAAGGACAGTTTGGAACGCGCCATCCGCCACCCGAACTTCCATATTCATCTGAACACCAACTGGCCCAAACCTACCCTCGTTCATAACCAAGTGGTTGTGCAGCTCGGCGCCACGTCACTCCCGTTTGATTTCGTCATCGCCGGCACAGGATTTTTTGTCGACCTGTCGCGCCGCGCCGAATTGGCGGCGTTTGCCGACAAAGCCCTGCTCTGGAGCGACCAATACACCCCACAAGATGACGAACGGGACGAGGATCTGGGCCGTCACCCCTATCTCGGCGCGGCCTTAGAGCTTCAAGAGAAGCAGGCGGGTTCGGCGCCCTTTCTCCGCAACATTCACATCTATAACCCGTCTGCCTTCGTCTCTTTTGGCGTCCCCGTCGGCGACGTACCGAGCTTTCGGCGCGGCATCCCGGCAGTGGTGTCTCGCATAAGCCACGACCTTTTCCTGGCTGATCTCGCAGCGCACAAAGCGCGTATCACCACGCCGGTCGCGCCCGATATTGAACGAAGTTTTTACGTGGGTTCGGTCTGGCAAGACCGGGCGGTGGCTGCGGAATAGAGCGCCTATTACAAGGGTGGGCTGCAAGCAGCCCACCCTATGAAGACAAATTGGTATCAAGCCGCGCGTCGGCCGCTTCTCACACCCAGCAAATCCAGTACCTCATCCCGCAATCGCACAAAGCCCGGCGCCGAACGATCCCGGTCGGCGCCGAGCTTCACGTCAACCACGCGCGCAATACGGCCAGGATTGGGCTCCAGCACCATGATACGGTCAGCGAGAAACACCGCCTCATCCACATCGTGTGTCACCAAAATAGCCGTGCTTTGCTCATTGCGCACGATGCGCGCCAACTCATCTTGCAGGCGCAGCCGTGTCAGCGCGTCAAGCGCGCCCAGCGGCTCATCCAGCAAGAGAAACCGTGGCCGGTTGACCAGCGCCCGCGCGATCGCCACGCGCTGCGACATTCCGCCTGAGAGCTGCGCTGGCCAGGCTTTGGCAAAACCAGACAGACCAACAAGTTCCAGATGCAACGCCACAAGTTTTTTCTTCGCAGCAGACGACAGCTTGCTGCGACGCAGCGCCACCGCCACATTGCCTTCCACCGTCAGCCAAGGCAGCAGCCGATGGTCCTGAAACACAATCCCGCGGTCCAACCCCGGCCTGCGCACACGCTGGCCGTCCAGCCGAATTTCACCCTCATAATCCGTATCGAGCCCGAGAATAAGCCGCAGCAGTGTCGATTTGCCGCAGCCAGACGCGCCGACGATAGCAACGAACTCGCCATCCTCCACAGCAAACGAAATACCCGCGAGCGCCTGCACCGTGCGGCCACCCACCCGGAACGTCTTGCTAACGCGTTCAATCTGCAGAACCGGGCTGCCCCCAAGCTCCGCCTGTTCATAAGCGACGGCGCGTATATCCAAGTTCATCGTCCCCTCCATCTCAGCAGACGCGCCTCGGCAAACGCCGCCCCCCGGCTGCACACCAAGCCGAGCACGGCCAGCAGCAAGAGCGCGACCAACATCAAATCCACCTCAAACTTGTCACGCCCCTCATTCAGCCGCCCACCAAGCCCGGGGGCGATGTCAAAGAACAACTCGGCGCCAACGGTCGCGATCCAGGCGTAAATCAACGCCGTGCGCAGCCCTGTGGCAATACCTGGCAAAGCGCCCGGCAAGGCAATGAATCGAAGATAGTCGAGCCGCCCGAAAGTCAGCACATCAGCCAGTTCACGCAGCTTCTCAGGAATAGCCCGGTTGGCACGCCAGGTATTGACCACCACCGGGGCAAAAGCACTCAGCGAGATAAACGCCAGCTTGCCGCTCTCCCCGCCGCCAAACCACATCGAAAGCAACGGCACCCAAGCGAACAGCGCCACCTGCCGATACGCCAGAAACAGCGGACCAAACAGAAGCTCCGCCAGGCGAGACAGCCCAAGCAGCAGGCCAAACACCAAGCCAATCGCGCTACCAATGGCAAATCCGCAAAGCACCCGCGACAGGCTGGTGCCGACATCTAGCCAGAACCTGCCACCGTTGACCTCCAACTGAAACCGCAAAACCAAATCTCGCGGCGACGGCAGAATATAGTCGGGCAGCCAATGTTTCGTGACCAGCGCCTGCCAGCCCAACAGCAAGGCAAAAGGCAGCAGCGCCCCCAGCACAATCGGCCGCACCCGCGGTGATAGCAACGGCCGCAATTCCTCGCGGGTCGGGCCGTATAGCGAAACGTCGCTCATGCCGCCTGCCCCCGAACGCTTCCCTGCCAGCGCAGCAACCGCCGTTCAATCAACGCCATCCCACCATTGACCGCCAACCCCACGGCGCCGAGCACCAGCACCATCGCCAACACCAAATCAAGCTGAAACAATTGCCGACCCAGCGAAATTAAATACCCGAGCCCCTCCGAAGAGGCGAACAGTTCGGCCGCCACCATGGTCTGCCAGGCATTCGCCAGCCCCTCGCGCAGCCCAGTGAATATCTGCGGCACCGCCGCCGGCAGCACAATGCGGGTCAGAGTAAACCACGGATCGAACGTCAGCACCTGCCCGAGCTCGCGCAACCCCGCCGGCACATCGCGCATCCCCTGTGCCACGTTGAGCACTACTGGCACAAAGCTGGCCCAGGCAATAACAATGACTTTCATGCTCTCATCAATACCCACCGCCAAAATCAGCAGCGGAATCCAACCCAGCGTCGGCACTTGCGCGACGAACAGAAATAGCGGATCAAACATCTCCCGCAGCGTGCGTGACAGCCCAACACACGCCCCTAAAATCAGGCCAGCCACGGCGCCGAGCGCAAACCCCTCGCCCACGCGCTGCAGACTAATCAGCGTATTGCTCCAAAGATCGCCACTTCTGGCGTTCTCGAGCAATTGCTGCCACACCGCAGAAGGGGCCGGCAGCAATTGATCCGGCAACCACCCCTTGGCTGAGCACACCGACCAAAGCACCAAAAGCATAGCCGGCACCACAACAGCAGTGTTCGCCCCGGCTGTTCGGCTCACTGCCCCGCGACCTTGGTGCGTTCAACGTCGCCATCGGCAATCTTATGGCCCTCAGCATCAAACACCGGCCAGAAATGTTCCAAGCCCTGCGCCTTCAACGCCGTTTCAAGATATTGCGGCGCGAACCAACTGGGTACGTCAACGTCCTTGCGTATCTGGCCATATTCACGCACCCGCACCGCCAGATCAGCATAGCGCCCCCGCAAATACGGATCGATCAACGGGGTCAGCCGATTGGCGAGACGTTCGTTGTTAAAATCCTCTTCAAAGGCAATTTGCGGGTAGCCCGACTTTGCCCACAGCGCGAACACGGCCTTACGGTTGGCCTCATCGGCGCCAAACCGCGCCGCCCGCACAAAAGCATTGACCACACGCTGCACGATGTCACGATGCGCCTGCTCGAACGCGGTCGTGACAAAGATCGCTGAGTGGCGGCCAAACTTTGCCGCCTCCGCCCGCGTGTCATAAGGAATGCTGACAATGCCGCGGTCACGCAACCCAAGCAGCTCTATACTGCCGAACGTGCCGTCGATACTGCCGCCATTCAGTGCGGCCAACGCGCTGCCGGTATCAAGATTAATGAACTTGGCATTGCGCTCGCTCAGCCCATGCGCCGAGAGCACGCGATCGGCCGCAAGTTGTAGATTGGTGCCTTTAAATTCCGAAAGCCGATGCCCCGCGAGATCCTCAATCTTGCTAATGCCAGAGTTCGGCCGCACCGCCAGATAGATAGTGTCACGGATTTTATCGCTGAGCAGAAAACGAGTTTGCAACCCATTCGCCCGGCCAACGATGGATGGCAAATCACCCAGACCCGCGGCGAAATCCAAATGCCCCGCCGCCAGCGATTCATTCAGCGCCGGCCCAGCGCCCCGAAAGAACGTCCATTCAATCTTGATGTCTGGGTCGTGGGCGAACTCATCCTCGATATAATGCGCAGCATGAGCGACCGCAACGATATCCCCGGAGGCAAACGGCCGGTTATCGGCACCGACCCCGGGATAGCCGATGCGTATCACCAACGGCTCCGCCTGCGCCGTCACGGCAAGGGCAAAAACGAGCCATAACGCAGCAAATACGCGCCCCATCACGACGCCACCGCCGCTTTGGCGCTCTCTCGCAACGACACGGAATGTCTGCCATCGACAGAAACCGGCACAACGCCGTCAACGGTCACACGGCGCACCACCCTTGGCTCATCACCGTAATCGTTGATCGCGATGTGCTGGGTGGCGCGGTTGTCCCAAATTAGCAAATCGCCCGCCTGCCAGCGCCAACGGAACGTGTAGTCCAGCTTCGTTACATGCGACTGAAACAGCCGATAAAGCAGTTCCGACTGGTCCTGCGAATGCCCTTTAATGCGCTGCACGAAGCTGCCGAGAATGAGCGCCCGCTCCCGGGTTTCGGGATGCACATGCACCAGCGGGTGCTCCGTTTCGAAGACTTTCGAGGTGAACACGGCTTCATATTGCGCCCTGTCCGCCTCTGAAGCTGTCGGCCGCTGTGCTGCATAATCATAGAGATTGCCGTGCACCGCCCAAAGCCTATCCGCCAGCCCGCGCAATTCCGGCGAGAGCCCGGCATAAGCCGCGGCAGTATTGGCCCAAACCGTGTCCCCCCCGCGCTGCGGCACCACCACGGCGCGCAACAGGCTAATGGCCGGATAAGCGGCGACAAACGTCACATCAGTATGCCACCGATCGGCCCGCCCGCCGCCACGCGAGGCATCGAGCTCAAGGATGCGCGTATGCGGCCGCGAAGGCTGGGTTGGGTGCTCGACAAGTTCACCGAAGCGCCGGGCAAAATCTTGCTGTGCGGCGTCATCGAGGTGCTGCTGGTTGCGAAATGCCAGAACTTTGTGTTCCAGCAATGCGCCGCGAATGGTCGCAAAGGTTTCGGCCGATACCTCGCCAGACAGCTTCACCCCGCGAATCTCGGCGCCAATCACGCCGGTGATCGGATGAATGCTCAGGCTTTCGTCGGTGTCGTCGTGAAGTGTAGAGGCAGACATGGGGGCTCCCTTAAAGTCGAGATCATCAAAATAGCCGGTGGCGACCCAATCAAATGGAACAGCAGAACCTACATGACGAGAGCAGAGCCGATCCTGTCATTTTTGGATTCCCTTCCAATCACGTTATCTGCACACCGGCAGAACATTGCGGAAACCGCCACCTCTATCAATTTTGAATTTTGTCGGTTCTGTAGATAAAAACTCTCCAACACGACCTGCGTTTAGGATAATGTTTTCTTGTTGCGGCCCGCCAACCGGGCAGATCGGTCAAGAATGGCGGGCCGGCTTGCTCCATGCACATTAGGCGTGTATTGCCGGGTCCGTGCCACTTTCGGCGAAACTCTGCGGGCCGAAATTACGCTTTTTCAAGAGGAGAACCCCGCGCCGTGACGCCCCGCCTGACCAGACGCAACGCCCTCACCCTGGCAGCCGGTGCCGCCTTCCCTTGCGTCGAAGTATGGGGGTCCGCAGCGTGGGCGGCGACACCTCCGGGCACATTGGTGATCGCGCGCGACATCAGTGACGTGCTGACCTGCGATCCGCACGAAGCCTTCGAAATTTCCGATGGCGACCCTTTGAACAATATCTATCGTCGCCTGATCGGCCGTGACAAGACGGATTTGTCAACCCCAGCGCCGGACATTGCCGAAAGCTGGGAGGCCGCACCAGACGGGCGCAGCATGACGTTTCGCATCGGCGCCGGCCAGAGCTTTCATACCGGCCGAAAACTAACCGCCGAAGACGCTGCCTTCTCGCTCCAACGCGGCATTTTGCTGGCGAAAACACCCGCCTTCATTACCCGCCAATTCGGCTGGACCGTCGACAATGTTCGCGACATGGTGCGCGCCGACGGCGACAATGTCGTGCTCCGCTTCG
>Ga0116231_10002295_pt1 | contig 39970 bp, 29 predicted proteins | sample S1TSphgellanicum_2_FD_89695 | JGI IMG/M metagenome (GOLD analysis project Ga0116231, IMG submission 89695) | Host-associated microbial communities from peat moss isolated from Minnesota, USA - S1T2_Fd - Sphagnum magellanicum MG | ecosystem: Host-associated > Plants > Peat moss > Unclassified...
AAAAGTTTTCTTTTTTTAAACTGCCTCCAAAATTTAAGGCACTTCACAACACAACAATGGCCTAGCCTAGTGTTTGTTTTTCTTCACTATTTTGACAAACAAATTAAACAAGTTCATCATCATCCACTCACTCACAATCACAATCGGTTTCTTCCTCCAAACTTGTTCACTAATTCAAAAGGAAGTTTCCACAGAAAAATCTTCTAGAAATTTCATATCCCACATGCAGTGTGTGTTGTTACACTTATAACATGTAAGGGCGTGTTATATAACATGTAATATTTCCTCTTGCCCATGAGCAGGCATAAGTGGGTGTTCTGATTTGGGGATGAGCTTTACTGAAAATGTGAAGTTCCTTTTCCTGGAGGTTGCATTGATTTTTATGCTGTGTTAAAAGCCTGTGGTTGAGAACATGACCAAAATCAGGCTTGCACTTCACTCTGACTCTGGCCTCGCGTGCCCTTATTCTTTTTTGGTAATGCACTTGCCTTGGGGCCTTACCCTACTTTAGTAGGCTTGGAACCTTCAGCTTGGTTGAAGGTTCCATGGCAGCTGAAGAGCCTTGCAAGATATAGTGGCTCATTGTAGGACCGTCCATGTATGTGGTTTCACTAACTTGGAAATATATGTCCACCCTGTGAGCTTACAAAACCCTAAATCCTCCAATGCAACAATGGTTGATCTTCAAAACCGGTTTGTCAGCAGGGGTTTTGGGTGATGTGGCATCATGGCATTCGTGCAGAGCTGACAGGTTACAAGTCATATCCACCCAGTACTGGGTCAGCCAGATGGGTATGGTGCGGCTATGGTGATAGTGACTACAGGCTCAAATCGGGCCGTTGGCATACTCATGGGATAGGGGTGTGTGAGATCCCACCCGTCCACTATGCCATTCTGTCCGGTGACGTCTTATGGCTCACTGGTTATGTCCCATGTTAGGCTCAAGCAGGCCGGTTATGTACTCCCATTTCTGGTGGGAAGGAAACCTGATGGGCCTTTGGAAGGTTGCATTGATATTGTTATTATTTGACTTCAGGTGTCCAACTAGGCCAAGAAATAGCAAGATACCCCTGGCTCACCCTTTAGGCACTTGGCATGGTCATTTTAGGTTTGGGCCCATTTGTGCTTGTGTTGAATCTAATATTTGACTTAAGAGCTCTGCTAAATTGGCTCAAATTGCAACTTCTCCATAAGCCATACTAAATGGATCTAGGATATGAGTTTTATTGGGTTTACCTCCCCCTGTCTTTAGTTGATGTTCTTCATGCAATTGTTGTTGGAGGGTCCAGTTCTTAGTGGTTCCATTTCCTCCTTGTGGCTCGCCTCTTTTGGGTTGTTTGCTTGCCCCTTGTGTCTTTTTCCCTCCCTTTCTTGGGTGCTTCCATTTTATAAAGTTTGGCAGGGTTTCATCATCTAGAGAGTCGGATCAGGCTCCAAGATTTCAATCCACGAATTTTCAATGGAGAATGGTAAGGAAATGTAACGTCTAATGATAGAGTTGTGAGTGGCCCAAGCTCTAGACGAAAAAATTCCACAAGGACTACGAAATCACAAAATTGCCCAAGAGTTAGGCTTCAAATGAAACAAGTGTGATTTCTATTAACTAGTTGTGAGTGCATCCAAAATTCACAAGATGTTTTTTTCTTGATTGGCCCATTGGGACAAATTTTCGGATATATCCAATTTAGAAAGTCCATGCACTCTCAATTTGCCCACCTACCTAGGGTAAGAGAGTATGGACTTTGTGCCGGCAAGGAATATGACATGAATGTGAGGGTGATGAGGATCAATATGGGGGACACCCTGCAGACTGTGGGAACACCTTGAGGAACATTTGGCACAGCATATGAGATTAAATCAAGGGCACAGGTTGGGGAAAATTGGGAACTGGTGGGAACAACAAAGGGAACCTGATGAAGCTTGTTATCTCATTGATACTTGAGAACTGATGGTTAACTTTGGGTTAACCTTTTCTTAGCCCCTGGTTCTAGACGTTTATCCTCCCGCAAAATCATTTCAATTTTTTTTTCTATTCCGGTTCTAGAACTGGGTCTGGATTCAGTTCCAGTTCCAGAAACAGGTCTGGTTTTAGAACCAAAACCAGACCAATTCCAGTTTGGTGTTTACAAATGGGGAACCAGAACCAGCAATTCTTACTGGGCCAAACCAGATAACTGCCCAGCAGTTGTTTTTGCCATGGTACCAGTGTGGGTGCTGGTTCACCAAAGTCGACCTTGACCCACCCCAGAGACAAACAAGGGGTGTATCACACTATGGCCTTGTCATTTACATGAAAAAACATCTTAAGGCAAAAGAATTAAGGAAACTCAAATATTTCACCATGCAAAAGTATAATCTTCAAAACTCCTCTAAAAAGAAACCAAAATCCTTCAAGATATTACAACTCTGTAACTAATCTCTAGTTTTGACACAAGCAAAAATATCATCTTTCAAAAATTCTCATATAAAAATAAACCTATTACCTAGGGGTCACAATCCCTTAAGCTACTATACTCTATAATGAATCTGAACACAATATCCTTGCCTACCAACAAAATTATCTGGATTTGTTTAACACATACTGGGTCACCTTATTAGATGCCTAGAGAATTCTTTTCCTACTTTCTTAGCCTGCCATTTTAGCCTCAGAGCTGCAAAATGGGGCGGTCTGTCTTACAAGCTCGTACCCACAACTGAAGCCAGAATTGAAAATTTGCATGAAGAATTTAGCTCTCAATCTTCTGTTACAAAACATCACTCGCGCCAAAAAGTTGTTGAAAATATGCAATGAAATATATATTCCTAGTGAGGGATACCTGTACCTTAATTGATTGGTTTGGTGATGGATAAGAAGAGTTTGAGTCAAGCCACATTTTTTTTGAATTTTTTCTCCCCATGTAGCATCATTAGCAATCATCCCAAAAAAGTTTTAATATTAATGACACATTTGTAAAAAAAACCTTCCAACCTGTAAAAAAATGGGCCAAAGAAAAATCGCTCCTGAAATCAAGAACTGTGTTAAAATGTGACAACATTTTTCTCCAAACAAGTTGTTTTTTTCCCTCAAGAATTTGGCCAATTTTTGACAGTATATTCATTTTATGAAAATGTGATGTTGCAACTTTGTGAAAATTTGTCACTAAAAAATTCTTTGGAAGTTTCAATTGTGCAAAAAGATTTACATAAACAGTGGGACTGGCTGGGTAGAGTGAAACCTGCGGGCTTGGAATTCCTAGTCAAAGGTTTCACCAACTCTGGGATGGGGAAGAGGGGGGGGGGAGGGACGGGGAAGAGGGTTGTGTCGATTTCACAAGTGTTCCTCGTTCCCTCTCTGTCTGCAACTAACAGGCAAAAAACAAATAGTGGTGGTGGCTTGAGTGGTTTTTCAGGTGTTCAGGTTAGTTTGCGCAGAAAACAAAAAAACACAAAAAAAAAAGAAAAGAAAAGAAAGCTGTTGTTGGGAGTGTTTTGTCCCTTGTGAACAGTCAAGGTTAAATCTGAGAAAAAAATATTTTAAAAAAAGAGAAAAAACCCTCAACCTGCCATCTCTGAATGAACTGAACTCACTATGGAGGAGGTTGAATTTGTACTTACTTGCAGCAATTTTTGGGTGTGTTTTGTTTTTCCTTTCTCCCTTTTGTTTTCTTCTTCTTTGCTGGCTCATGGGTGGACCCGTAGAAAGCAGTGAAAAAGCATCAGCAAGCATCAGCTGAACCCAAGACCATCAAGGGGCGTGTCACACTGTGGCCTTGTCATTTGCGGTAAAAAGTATCTTAAGGCAAAAGAAGAATTATGGAAATTCAAATATTTCATCATGCAAAAATATAATCTTAAAAAAAATCCTCTAAAAGGTACCAAAATCCTTCAAGATATCATAACTCTATACCTAATCTCAAGTTTCAACACAAGCCAAAATATCATCCTTTGGAAATCCTCATATAAAAATAGACCCACTACCTGTGGGCCAAAATCCATTAAGCTACTATACTCTATAATGAATCCAAACACAATATCCTTGCCTTGGTAGGCAAGGCCAACAAAAGAAGACATGTCATATGGATAATACACACACACAAAACACATTACTCATACACTTATAAAGAAAGCATAATTATGTATTAGGTAAGCAAGGGGAGGAGCCGGATTACTGAATATAGTGGAGGTGTGACTGCATTGAGACTATTTTCATAATCAGACTCCTCTCGCCCGGGTGTAACTGGTTTCTGTACTAAGTGAGTAAAAACCAAAAACTAGAGGAGAGAAGGGAGAAAATTATGTGTTATGACCCCCCTCCTGTAGACCAATGAGCAAGTGACAAATTGGACAATGCAGTCCCGAAGGTGGTTACGTTTTTTTATGATGTCTTCTGATGGTGTAATCCTGCCTAGTTGATTTGAGAGCTCTCTTCTCTTCATCACAGATAATGGGTATGCTTCAAAGCTTTTTTTTTTGTCAATTTTGTGATGTAACCAAAGTGGTGACTATCCATTGGAAGATTTAGCCAAGTTTTGCTACAAGCTGAATATGGAATTTAAAATTAAAAAAAAAAAAACTTTCTACATTTTTTGGCTACCTACTTGAACCATGTATAGAGTTGGGATTAAAAAAAGTTTGGTCAAATTATTAGATACTATTGAAAATCTTGAAAAGCACTTGATTTTTGCACTTTTAATTTTTAATTTCTCTTTTTGGCTATATAGCCAGCAAAAAAAGGCTGGTACTACTATGCTTCAGTGTGAGTGGTGGTGTTTAGTGTGGGTCAATTTCGCAATGTACCCAAAGTGGTGATGATCCACATGAAGGTTTAGCCAGTTTTGGCAAGCTAAATATGAAATTAAAATCTTAAAGACATCCTTCTCTTTTTTGGCTACCCTATTTGAACCATGAGTAGAAATCTGGTGTTTTTTCTTAAAGTTTGGTTGAATTCTGTCTATTGAAAATCTCAAAAAACACACTTTGATTTTACGACTCCATATTTCTATACGTAGTTCAAGTATGGTAGCAAAAAACATAGAAGGACGTTTCAATTGTTTTACTTTCCTATAAGCTTGTAGCCAAATTTGGCTACATCTTCCTTCTTATGGACGAATACCACTTTAGCTACAAAATTGAAAGAAAAAAAAACCCTGCTCCTCCCAGCAGCACTATTTCTTTTACTTGCTACTTTTGGCCAAATTTTGTCCTGGAAAAAATGGTTTCAATCTAACCAAAACATTTTCCATGGGAAAAAAGGACCCAAATTCATCAGATTTTGAATTAAAAAATTCCAAATGGCCAGAGTCTTATGATAAATTGCAGAAGGTAGCCAAGAATAGAGATGGATTTTTTTTGTTTTTTTGGGCTAACTTTCAAATCTAAAATGTAGCCAAATTTGGCGGAATAAATTTCTGGATGGTTGCCACTTTGGCTAAATAACAAAATCCTGAAAAGAAACCCTGCTCCCCAGTGCCTCCCTCCGTCCCTCCCTTGCCTAGCGCTGTCATGCAACACAAATCAATGCAAATAGCCACATGGCGCATACAACAAAATGTGTCAGAGAAGAGTGATGTGGTGAGCGCAGTCTGTGGGCACATGCGGGAACACAGAAGCCCTTTATTGTGTGAAATTAAGGAGTTACAAAAGGTCGGAGTGTAGTTCCATCTGAGTGTTACTTTTACAGGGGAATTTTCGCCAAATTTCGACCTGAAAAATATGATTTCTGCCATTGATTTTATTTTATTTTGTTTTATTTCAATTTTCTTCTGTTGCTCTGAAAGTGGCTATCAGCCACAAAGAGGATTTAGCTAAATCTGGCTACAAGACAAATAGAGAAGTAGAAAATTTAGGAATCCTATATTACATGTCAGTGAATCACTTGAACCTATTATTTAAATATGGCGATTCTAAAGAAAAAAAAGCAAAACATCTTCCCAAATCCTTAAAAAATCTTGGCGATTTCATTTAACTTTTCTCCTCCAAGATGTGAAATGTTTTTTTTGGAAAATTTCCAAAAAAGTTCCCTTGACCATGTTGCTCAAACCAACTAGGTGGGTCAAGCTCAAACCAACTAGGTAATGGTTGTCAAATGGATCTCTCTGGTCCGGGTATTGACGTTAAATTAAAAGAAAAGAAAGAAAGAAAGGACCTTTTTAAAAAAGAAAAAATAGCAAATATTTGACACAATTTGTTTTTACAAAAAATCACTGTTTCAACTTATGCGAAGGGAAAATTCGGTTCAAATTCACCAGAATTCAAACAAAATATAAATCCAAATGTCAAGTTTTATATGATAAGTTCTAGTAGGTAGCCAAGTACAGAGAAGGATTCCGATTTTATTTTTTTTCCTACTTTCATATCTAGCCAAATTTGGCTAAATTATTTCCTGGATGACCACCACTTTCACTACATCCTTCCATGGGGTGGGGAGGATGAAGGTTTGATGAATATCCTCCCACTTTAGCTTCAGCCTTAAATAAAGCCCACGAAATTGAATGCAGTAAGTAGTAAGTAGAGTCCACGGAGCACTCCCGCCCACCCACAAGTCGCAGCCACTTTGCATTTCCCTTTTTACGAATATTTGTTTGTAGCCAAAAGTGGCTATCATGCATAGGATGATGCTAGGAGAAGTGGCGATCATCTGTAGTTGGAGGAGAATTCAGCTAAATCTGGCTATTTAAAATTAGAAATAAAGTACAAATCTTTCATCAATATTTCTATATTTTTGGCTACACAATGAAAACCAAGTATACGAATCTAGCGATTTTGACCTTTTTTTTTTTCTCACTTTTGGCAACAACTGACAACCTATTCTTTTTCAAATTTTTAATTTTTCTTTTTGGGAGCCGGGTTTTTTTTTTACTGGCGAAAATCTCCAAGAGGAGAAATTCAAAATTAGAAAAATAAGTGATTTTGGAGGGATTCCATTGCCAGAAGTGATTTTATTTTATTTCTGTCAGATTTCTATGTGCGCGCGCGCGCGCGTGTGTGTGTTTTTTTGGCAGTGTGTAGCCATGAATATAGAAGGTTGATTAAAGAATGGTACTCCCCATGTGGTGTATACCCAGATTTGGCTAAGTCGGTTAAGTCTTCCTATGGATGATCGCCACTTAAGCTGCATTAAAAAATTCATTAAAAAAAATCCTGTGAGTCGCAACTCCACTCCTCCTTTCAAGCAGCCTTTTTTTTTTTAGTGGTGAGATTTCGCCAAAAAGAAAGCGACATTCAAAGTTCAAAATTCGAAAATCAAGTGCTTTTGGAATTTTCCAATCACCAGAAGTGAGGGAAAAAAAGTAGTGAAAATCACCAGATTTGCTATACTTGGTTTTTAATCTGTAACCAGCAGGTATCAATATTTTGGCTATCCAGATATTGATAGCCATTTTTCCATGATTAAGGATTTGTTTTCCCTATTTGGTTTATAGCCAGATTTGGCTAAATGTTAGACGAGATGATCGCCATTTTTTCTACTACATCTTCCTATGGATGATAGCCACTTTGGCTATAAACAAAAAAATTTCTTAAAAAAACACTGCAAGTTCCAAGGTCAGATTTGACTGAAGTAGGGTCAGCAACAACAATTACTCGGGGGGGGGCGGGGGGGGGTTGAGGGTTGGAGGGGTGGCGGGGCACACACGCACACACGCGTGCTGTCACTACTTTTGGAGAATTGTGGAGGAGGTCATGAGGCTTTTGTTATTGAGTCTAGAGTCTTGACTGGTCATCGGAAGTGTGGCTTACTTACTTATATTTAGAGAGCCTGCGTCTTTTCCTCTTTCCTTCTTTCTTGTCTGGTACCTACCTGGGAAACGTGATTAAAGCGTGGCAGAACAATCGTGCAGTAAAAGTAGACGTAAGTAATAAGAGTTGGCGCTTTAGACCAAAGGAAAGGCAACTCAACAGCAGCAGCCGCAGCTAGCGTTGCAGTCCTGGTAATTGCTTTCTTGTAATACCTAAGCATTTACTATGTAATGGATCCACATACTTACATGGACTTCTATGACGATGCTGGTGAGGATGAAACGAAAAATACCTGGAAGAGGAGAAATTGGAGATGAATCTATCTCAGGGTTTTTTTAATTTATTAAAAAAATATTATTTTCGTTTTATTCAATTTTTTGATGTAGCCAAACTGGCAATCATCCACTAGAAGCTTTAGCCAAATTTGACTATAGACCAGCCATGAATGTAAATATGTTTGAAAGAATCCTTCCAATTTTTGGCTACCAAGCTAGAACCCAATAAGACAAATCTAGCAATTCTTTCAAAAGCATTCCTCCAAATCTGGGTACTAGAAAAACCAAAAACATACATATTATTTTTAGCCATTTTGAAAATAAATTTGGCTAACTTTTGCCAGGAAAAGCAAGAAAATATAGATTGGTCAAATGATGCATTCATGGTCTGCAGATGATTTCCTAGACCTGTAAGTATGTGGTAGTAGGAAGGATCAATCTTTGGTAGTGTTACCTATTATTATCCGCACTTTGCAGCTGATCATTATTAGGCGGCAGGCACTAATGCAAATCAAGACTAAGGAAGGAAGGAAGGAAGGAAGGGAGGAGGAGGAGGAGAAGGAAAAAAAAAAAGGAGGCTGAAGGGGATGATGATGGTGGTGGTGATGGTGATGATGTTCTTCATTGTTGTTTACCAACTCCCCCAGTCCCAAGGCAAATCTTTCCACAGGACGAGGAAGGTGAAGGTGTCCTGTAGGTGTCAGAGGAAAGAAAGGTGCACAGGTTTTGGGTGGGGGAGAGCTTGGGTGTGGGAATTAGGGGGAAAGGGTCCTTGTTAAGGGCCCCTGAAGGGAGGGAGGCTGGGTTGCAGGTAGAATTGCTCCACAATTGCAAATGGCGAAAGGCTTTGGGTGAAACATTCACCTACACTATGGTAAAAGCCCTACAGTTCATCGAAACTAGTGTAGCCTGTGCTGCTGGTCCAAGTGTGGACAGGTTAAATCAACTAATATTTCCTTCGCAAGTCATTTTTTTAATCAAATGAAATTTCCAATGGCAAAAGCTACTCAAAATTCAACATCTCCCACACCTAAGGTCTAAAAATTTCCAAATCATCTTCATTAAATCTTACTCATTGAGGGCTTTCTAACATTACCAAGAACACACCCAAATTCCCCTATATTTTTTAGTTTCGATTTAAATAAAATTTCAATGGAAAGATTATTCAAAATTCAATAACTTCTCCATTGTAGATTGAAATATTATGAAACCATCTTGGTGCACTCCATTTATTGGGGACTTTCCAATGGTATCAAGAGCACAACAAGAGGTGTTGTGATTTGAGACATCTCAACATAACAAACAAGGGGTGTGTCACAATGTGGCCTTGCCATTTACATTAGAAAGTATCTTAAGGCAAAAGAAAAATTATGAAAACTCAAATATTTCACCATGCAAAAGTATAATCTTAAAAAAATCCTCTAAAAGAAACCAAAATCCTTCAAGATATTATATCTTGATAACTAATCCCAAGTCTCAACACAAGCCAAAATATTTCAAAAATCCTCACATAAAAATAGACTTATTACCTAGGGGCCAAAATCCCTTAAGCTAATACCTATACTCTATAATGAGTCTAAGTACAATATCCTTGCCTTGATAGGCAAGGCCAACAAACAAACAACTTTCTTTCATAGATAGATTGCTTCTAAATATTATAAATACCCCATGCTCAGACTAAACCAGGGTTTCTGAGTCTAAATCCAGCATTTCTTGGGTTTAATTTTGCCACTAAGAGACCTCATTCAAGAAGGTGAAGGTACCAATGTGGGTGCTGGTTCACCCAGGCCGGGGAGAGCAGACCCAGGTTTTGCCACACTTGTATACCACCTTGTCTTAGGCCCCTTATTTTGGGAGCGTCCCCACCGTAGGGCTCCAATGTATGCCTTATTTTGGCAGTGCCCCCACCCTAGGTCTCTAACCTACCCTTTATTGGGGGAGTGTCCCCACCCTAGGGCTCTAACCTACACCTTATTTGGGGAGTGCCCCCACCCTAGGGCTCTAACCTACCCTTTATTTGAGGCGTGACCCCACCCTAGGGCACCAACCTACAATTTCATGTTGTGGTAGGCTGGTAAGACTGACCACTACACGCCCTCGCCCACACCCACCTTCCCCTCTCTCAACTTAGTATCATCATCATCACTGTAGTCTGTGTGACACCAATCACTTTGTTGGCTCTTTAATGATTCTTTATTGTTAGTGCGAGGGGCGCCCGGGGGGCGGAAGGGGGGGGGGTGGGCGAGAGGTTGGTTAATGGTAGCAGGTCATGAATACCAGGGAGGAGAGTAAAGTAAGCATGCGCGTGTATTTTTGAAGGAATTTTTGTTTGTAGCCAAAGTGGCTATCGGCCACAGGGAGATGTAGACAAAGTGGCGAGTATCTCTGGGAGGATTAGCCATATATGGCGGCTATAAACCAAATATCAAGTATAAATCTTTAACCATCCTTCTATATTTTGGCTAAAAAACTAAAAACCAAGTATAAAAATCTAATCTGGTGGTTTTTAGTTTTCTATTTTTTTTTTCCCTGAACTTCTGGCAAATTGAAAATCTCCAAAATTGACTTAATTTCGAAATTTTAATTTTTGATTTCACTTTCTGCCGAAATTTCGCCGATTAAAAAAAAGAGAAAAAGAGGCTGATACATACATATATGTACTTGCATCCTACCCAAGTTCTAATTTTCTTTCTGGAGTTGGAAAGAAAATTGGTGGCTAGCAGAGAGTGATGTTTCTTTCAGGAGTGTACTAGGTTACCCACTAACTCCCAAAAAGGTTCGTAAAAGAGGAGAGCGTAAAAGAAGAACGTCGACTGGTCCGAGTTTTCTTTTCGCTCAGCCCCCCGTCTGTCTTCTCTCTCTCTCTCTCTCTCTTCTCGTGTTTTTGCGTGCTTTGCTTCCCGTGGAGGAAAGAGCAAGGGAGGAGGAGGAGCAGCAGCTCACGTGGTGGTGGTGGTGGTAGGCTGCTGTTCTTCTTGCTATTTGTCCTGTTGTCATCTTCTCTTTGGCTCTTTGGACCAACAAAGACGCCAGTTTGGTTGTCTTCTCGTCCGCGGGATCTTTTCGTTTCTTGGAACTACTCCTCCTTCTCGTTGTTTGTTTCAGCTGTTTGTTTGTTTGTTTGTAGCTCAAAACGAGTTCGTATGTTTCCTAGGGTGTTTGTTCGTTGACTGGTTTCGAAGGCTTTTTTCCCAGTTTGAAAACCTTGAGCAAAATGTGTCTTGCAGCTTTGGTTTGTGGGTTTGGATATGAATCAAGAAGCTAAGTAAGTACCTCAACTACTTGAGAGAGAGAGAAAGGAGATTTTGTTTGATAGCCTCTTTTTCCACGTGTCTGGTGTATTGTGTGTATGAAGAAAGGCGTTACCTCCCTCCCTCCCGGACACACATGCTTCTTGAACTTTGCAAAGCCAGAAGAGAATGTGGTGGGCTTTTTCGAGACGCAAGCGCAATAGAGACATGCATCACTGACAGTGTTTGTGCTAGACTGTTTGGAGAACACTCGTGGTGGTGCAAAACAACGCCAGGGAGCGACAGGAACGACGTTCCTCGCCCGCTATGCAGGCAGCAGAGGTAGAGAGCAGATCGTAGGTCTCCTTCTCCTTCTCCCTCCCCTCCCTTCCACACTGCATTCATTCGTGTCAAGAAAGGAAGCAGCGTCAGTAGCATGATCATCATCCGGAGCTTCTTCGGCTGAAGAGCACGTAGTTACAGTTCATCATCCTTCTCAAGCAGCCGCTCTACAGAGAGCTTTGAAGATGTTTGGGAGAATTGCAGTTGACCAAGGAGAACAGGGAAGAGGAGGCAGAAGAGGAAATAAGTTGTTGGCAGATTGAGAACACTCTTGTGGTGGTGGGAAAGCAAGGGTTTGGTGGTGGTAAGAAAGTCGTCAGCCACGGAGTCGTCTCCGGAGAACGCGAAGGCGGAGGAGGAAGAGGAAGAGATGAGCACCTCTTCCTTTCCTGATGAGGTGCTGGAGCATGTCTTGGTTTTCCTGACACGCCATGAGGACAGGAATGCAGTGTCACAGGTGTGCAAGGCGTGGTGCAGCACAGAGGGAGCGAGCAGGAAGAAAGTGTTCATAGGCAACTGTTATGCTCTTTCTCCAGAGGATCTTGTGCGCCGTTTCCGAAAGATCACAACGCTGGTCATGAAGGGCCGTCCCAGGTTCACAGACTTTGGTCTCGTCCCTCATAACTGGGGTGCTCACATGTATCCTTGGATTCGTACCATGGCCCTCCACTACCCCGGCCTGGAGGAGCTTCGCTTGAAGCGCATGACTGTCAGTGATGAGAGCTTGGAAACGATTGCTCGCTGTTTCTCTAGTTTTCGGGCTCTTTCTCTCACCAGCTGTGATGGCTTCAGCACCGATGGTCTTGCACATATCACCAGGCATTGTGGGTATGTTTTTCTTGCTGTTATTGTTGTTGTTCCTCTACTTCTTCTACACAGCTGCTGTCTCAAGCTTTCTTCATCTTTGCTGGTGGGAAGAATTATTATTATTACTGGAAATCTGTGCTTTGGGGTTTGTTTTCAAGGTGATTTCCATATGTTGATTTTATATCGCAGCATGGATCTGCTTCTTGTCTGTCTGTCTGTCTGACTGACTGACTTCCCCATGGGTGTGTGCACTGGCATGCAGGAATCTAGCAGAGTTGGAGCTGCAGGAGAATGAAATCGATTTCCGAAGTGGAGATTGGTTGACGAGTTTTCCTGATACGTACACATCGTTAGTGTCTCTCAACTTTGCCACCGTTCGCCCCACAGCAAATTATGTAGATGTGGATGCCCTTGAGCGGCTTGTGGCACGCTGCCCTTTGCTGCGAAAGCTTAAGCTCAACAAGGAGATCACCCTGAAACAGCTGCAGCGACTACTTCTCCGGGCTCCTAATCTTGTAGATCTGGGCACTGGATCTTATTCCCACAACCTGTCATGGGCAGAGCTGTCGGAACTGCAGACCACTTTAGCCAGATGCAAGGATCTGAGGAGTCTGTCAATCATCTGGGATGTGGCGGCCATGTTTGTGCGAACGTTATACCCTGTCTGTCTCAATCTCACCACCCTCAACCTCAGTGATGTCCATCTCCCTACTGCTGATTTTGCAAAGCTCATCAGCCACTGCCCTAAGCTGCAGCGATTGCTGGTTAGTTCCTTCCTCCAAACTCCCTTGACTTGATCATGGTGGCTTTTCTTTCCATTCGCACATTTCCAACATTCTGACTACATTTGGTCCCTCTTTGTGTGTTTTCCACATACTGCATCTACTTTCCCTGCCATCTCCATGTTCAGTGTTTGTTGCACCAGATGACTTGGATTGTAGCAATGGGAGCTTGCACACTTATTACTCTTCCTTGAGATATTTGCCCCTTATGTGACTGTGTTTCTGTGTGTCAAGAGCCAGTGCTTTTGACTGTCTCTGTAGCTGCAGTTTTGGCCTGTTGATGCTCAATACAATTGTCAGTTTGTGTTTATACATACATGTGTTGTGTGGTATAGCTATGGGCAAGCAAGTGCCTTACATTCCATCTGTAAACACCTTAACAGTCAACTGTATCTCTAGACCTAACCATATGTGCGGGTTTTTTTTTTCAGTTCTTTTGTTTTGTAGTGTTGCTTTCTGTTTCATGAGCATTTTCATCTAAGAGGAAATGTGGGAAGTGAATATTCTGGTTGATCTGCTATTTGATGTTTAATTTGATGTACCATCAGGTGCAAGATGATGTTGGAGATAAGGGGCTGCAGGCTGCTGCAAGGTATTGCAAAGATTTGAGAGAGTTGAGAGTGTTTCCAGCTAGGGATGATGGCTGTGCGACAGAGGACGGTCTTGTAGCAATCTCAGAGGGCTGCCCAGACTTAAGGAAGATTCTCTATTTCTGCAAGCAAATGACAAATGCAGCCATGGCCACATTTGCCAGGAATTGCCAGAATATGACACACTTCCGCCTGGCTATATTGAAACCGTATGAGAGGGACTGTGTTACACAGGAACCTTTGGATGAAGGGTTCGGGGCTGTATGCAGGGAGTGCAAAGATTTGGAACGTCTAGCTCTCTCTGGCTTCCTGACAGATAAGACCTTTGAGTACATTGGCCAGTTTGCAAAGAAACTTGAAACCCTGTCAGTTGCGTTTGCAGGGGAGACGGACTTAGGCATGCAGTATATTTTGGCTGGGTGTACAAAGTTGCGGAAGCTGGAAATTAGGGACTGTCCATTTGGTGATGAAGCCTTGCTTGCAGGGATCAGGAGGTACTTGACAATGAGATCTTTGTGGATGTCATCATGCCGGATCACTCGGTTGGGTTGCCAGTTCCTGGCTGAAAAGAACCCACATCTCAATGTGGAGATCATCAAGGATAATGAAGCCACCGAACAGCTTGTTGAGAAACTGTATGTGTATCGCACCATTGCAGGGCATCGCAACGATGCCCCATCCTCTGTGGAAACATTGTAGTTGATGATGGACATCACTTATAGTGCCCATCTTCCACCTGTTTTCTGTCCCTTGAACTGTTTACTTTCTGCCAATTCTAAGACTTGTACAGAGTGGAAGATGGGGAGAGGATGGACAGATGATGAGGTGGGTTGGCCTTCAAAAGTGAAGGGAGCTTACAAAAGGCTTGCTTTTGCTGTCAGGTGTAGGTTTTCGAGTGGGCACTGCCTTTTATTATTTGTGACCTTTTTTTCTTTTTTCTTTTTTCGTATTGGGAAAATCTTTGCATAGAGTTTCCAGAGTATTCAGCTTCCAGCAAGGAAGCCAGAGATCGTATGGGACCTTTTTACCTGTATAGTTGTGGGTCTATTATGTCTTTTTTAAAAATCTATATTCAAGGTTCAGTCTTCAACCTACACAGGTGGTGGTGGTGCTGATTGGCTCAGTCTTGAATACTTTCTTCAGGTGAACTGAGAAGGGTTGAGTTTTTTAAAAAAAGGTGAGGGTTTTTAAAATCTTTCTGTATTCCAACTGTGCTGTTGTTGGATGCTTCCTTCTTGTTGCTGGGAAGTTGCTGCAAGTTCTTCTAAGTTAAGGATCATGTGGCTAATGGTTTGTCCATGTCCAATGTATGGCCCTGCTTATTGGAATCAAACCTCAATATACATACGCTGCTTATTTGATGTCAATTGCCTTGCATAGTTTCTGGTATTGTTTTACCTTCCAAGGTCCTTGGCTGGAAAGGAAAACAATTTCACAATGACAAGTCATAAGGTGGACAGCTGTATTAAGTTGCATGTTCTGTAATTCCCAGGCATGTGCATCTAGATTTTTCAGTGCATATGTATGATTTCCACTCAGCCTCATTTGTTTGTTGCTGTGTGAGATTTCCTTTTTTTCTTTGTTTGTCTATTTGAAAAGCAATCAGTTTTGTTGCTGATGAGTTTTTAATTTTCAATTGCATCTGTCACTGTGATCTACTTTGCTGGATTTTGATTTTATCAATCTGACAAATTGAGTCGTGCTAAGTGGTAGATGTGAACTTGCTTGCAGAGAGAATGATCAGGGACAGTGAACATCTAGATGTTCGACAACGGAGCTAAATCTACAAACAAACGAGATGGTTTTTTAATGCCATAGATCGGTTCACCTCCATTCAACTGTCAATGAAAGAGCTCTTTTTCTCCTGAAGTCAAGTCCAAACTCAACCTTGTTTTCTGCTGATGCTAACTGCTACCAGCTCCTTGACCAGATCTATGACCTGCCAATCATGCCAAAAGGAAAATTTGACCGTGGCAAGAGGATTTCCCTTCCTGAACAATCTATGTGCTTGAATAAATCCCTTGTCAGGCAAGATCTGGGAAGTCATGATACAAACAAGAGCAAATCTTTTAGACACAAAATGAAATGGGACTGCAGCATGTGTTTCTGCAACCTCTTCCTTGTGGGTTCTTTTCAACACCCACAACATGCACCCATGGTGCCAAGCTTCCACCAATGCTTTGGCCAAACTTGTGACAAAATGAGAAGTTCAGATGAAAACAGTATGCAGGGGGAAAGAAAAATGGGGGACCACACAACTTTTCTCACCCAAAGAAGTTTTTAACCCCCCAGGTTTGGATTTGCCTTAGCTATGGTCTCACAGTTGCTTATATGTATCTATTGAGGTAGTTTGTTTTGTTTATTTGTCATGTTGAGATTTCTCAAACTATGGCCCCCGCATGGAACTCTTAACTCTGGATGCTGTTGGAACTCTCTTGATGAGTAAGGGTGTGCCGAGGTGATTTTGTATTGTTTAAACATACAGTGAAAGACTTATTGAATATTGAACAATTTTGTCAACAAATTCATCATTAAAATTTGTAGCAAAATTGAGGCAATCTCTTGTTACTGTTGGAAAGCTTTGAATGAGTGGGATTTCTTGGAGGTGATTTCATAGTTTTTAGACCTAAGAAGATGAGGGTAGATATTGAATTTGGAGTAATTTTCGTCACTGAAAATTAATTAAAAATTTAAAATATTTTTAAACATCATATGCGATCAAGAGCACAAAACCAACACTCTTAATTGAACTTACTAACAACCTAATATCTAAAATATTATATATTATATTATTAACATTGAGTATTTAAAATATCCTCTATAATTGTTGTAAATTGAATATGTAAAGATAATGTTATTGTAAAACGAATTAAATTATAGTTCTCATCCAACAACTAATTATGACATTTCATATTTTCACTTGTGTATTTTCTAAAATTTAAAAAAAAAATCACCAAGGATGCAAAATGATATGCCACTTCCAAGCCATAACAAAAAGGGTTTGTTGGTTTCTTTAGGCTTTGTTGTATTGGGCTTCTTGTGTAGGTATATGCAAGGGATTTAAAACAAACTCACTTTTGCATTTTGTTGTACTCTATTGTTCTTGCCCCTTCCCACCCTTTATATGGTTTCTTGGTTTTTTCTCGACTACTTTCTCTTTGCATTTGTTTTTTCAGGTTTTGTTGTGTTGGGCTTCTTATGTAAAGTATCTGTTGGGAACTTAAACCGAATCAACTTTGTTGGTTTCTTTTGTATTGTCCTCTCTCCTTGTGTTTGTTTCTTTAGATTTTGTTATATTGAGCTTTTGTGTATCATTTGCAGGGCATCTAAAACAAACCAATTTTTTGTTGTTGTTAATGAAGGTCACACAAATAACATTGATTTTTTTCTCTTTCTTTTATGGTTTGATAGTCATGTAGCACGGAGGACAAAATTCTAATCAAATCATAATGTGAAGGCCAAAAAAACTTTGCATGCAGTAAGAGCTATTGAATTTCTAGCCCATGACACCAGAGCAATGCTAGTATTTTCATCATTTCAGGATTTAGGGTTTTACTTATTGTTCATACTACCAAGATGAAAAGATGTTATGGCCATTGCCTAACTAAAGTTTCTTTTGATACAATTTACAATGTATCACAAATGCAATTGCATTTGCATAACAACATAAATAATAAAATTATATCTTCATTCTTTAAATACTCATATTTGAACACATTATAAAACAAAAGATGTGTCACACTCTGACCTTGCCATTTGCATTAAAAAGTATTTTTAGGCAAAAGAAGAAATATGAAATTTCAAATATTTCACCATGCAAAAATATAATCTTCAAAAAATCCTCTAAAAGAAACCAAAAGCCTTCAAGATATTATAACTCTGTATCTAATCTCAAGTTTCAACACTAGCCAAAATATCATCTTTCAAAAATCCTCATATCAAAATCAACCTATTACCTAGGGGCCAAACTCCCTTAAGCTACTATACTCTATATTGAATCTGAACACAATATCCTTGCCTTGGTAGGCAAGTCCAATAAAATGGTCGATTCTCATTGGCAGTGCATAGCAACATGGAGCCCAAATTTGATAAAAGAAGAAACTTATCACAGCATCTCACACATACACACATCCAGCCACATCAAAAAATCCATAGAAACAAGCTAAATTAGTTCCCTTCATTTTCCCACAACCAGGTGTGAAGATCTTGATTAGGACCTCAAAGAAGGTTGATTGTGGGGGTCTCACCACCACCACCAAAAAGCTGTGGAAATCTCACAAAGCTTCCTCCTCAAAGAGAAAGAGAGACTTATGTAGATGAGAAGTGGGAAAAGGGTTTGATATGTAGACCATGTTTGGCCTTGGTTCCTCTTCCCACTGTTTTGACCTGGTTTCCACCTGGTTCCTTTTCACACTGGACTGACCTAGTTCAGCCGTGGTTCGTTTTCCCACTGGACTCCCTGGTTTGGCCTTCGTTCCTCTTCCCACTGGACTGACCAGGATTGGCCTCGTTCCTTTTTCCATTGGCTGACCTTGTTTCCCTCTGATTCATTTTTGCACCAGAGTGACCTGGTTTGGCTCGGGTTCCTCGTCCTACGGGAGTGACCTGCATTGGCCTGATTCAATTTCACACAGGAGTGACCTGGTTTGGCCTGGTTCCTTTTCTCATTGGACTGATCTGGGTTGTCTTTTTCCCACTGAACTGACCTGATTTTCCCTGGTTCCTTTTTCCCACTAGACTAACCAGGATTGGCCTGGTTCCTTTTCCCAATTGATGACTTGGTTTCTTTTCACACTGGACTGACCTGGTTTGGCCATGGTTCCTTTTCCTACTGGACTGACCTGGTTTGGCCATGGTTTCTTTTCACACTGGACTGAACTGGTTTGGCCGTGGTTCCTTTTCCTACTGGACTGACCTGGTTTGGCCATGGTTCCTTTTCCCACTGGACTGACCTGGTTTGGCCGTGGTCCCTTGTCCCACTGGACTGACCAGGAATCGCTTTGGTGCCTCTGTCCCATTGGACTGACCAGGATTGGCCTGGTTTCTCTTCCCAGTGGACTGACCTGGTTTGGGCCTGGTTCGTTTTCCCACTGGAATGACCCTTGCGCGGCAATGGGCCAGTGGGAATCTTTGCGTGTTGATTCTGCTCTGTCGCCGGTTCGGAGGAAGGAGGAGCAGAAGGAACCGGCAGCGGAAGCAGGAGCTCCGATCGTCATCGCTGCCACGCTGCTGTTGCTGCTGCATTTCTCGGCCTCTCCTGTTGCTCCTTCGAGTGTCTGCAGTATTTTGGTTTTGGGTTTTGTGTTCCGTTTTGGATGGGTGGTGAGAAAGTTGCGCTGGATTAGGAAGGCGTATGTGTGTGTTGCGGAGGGAGGAAGGAGGGAGCGCGGATCTCGTGGGGACGAGCGAGAAGCACGGCAGAAGGAAGGAAAGAAAGAAGACGAGAGAAGTGGAGTGGTGTAGAGGAAGAAGAGGCGGGGGATTTTGTTTTTGGTTCGGTGGAAAGGGGTGAGGGGGAGTTAGGGAAGGGATACTGAAAAATAGATATTGGTGGGTGTGTTGGAAACGGGAAGAACTGGATTGGAGGAGGCTTATGGTCATGGGAAGTTCGGGCTCCAAGCTGGAGAAGGCGTTGGGGGATCAGTTTCCAGAGGGAGAGCGCTATTTCGGTCTCGAGAATTTCGGCAATACGTGCTACTGCAATAGCGTGCTTCAGGTAGGTCTGTTCGCTGGATAGGGATTTACGGCCCCGAAGAAGAAGAAAAATGGAAATGAGGAAATTGGTCATGGACAAACGACCTGCTGTGTTGTTGTTGAGAGAAGCAAAGGTCTGTGTGTTGTGTAGGGAGAGCTTGGAACCCTAATTCTAGGGTTAGGGGAAACCAAACCAAAAGCAAAAGGGAATTGTGAGAATGCTGGATAGTCTGATGACAGGTCACATGTTTTCAGAAATTGAGAGAGATGGGACAATTGGAAATGGGATCAAGGATTTCATGGCATGGTCTGGAAGAGTTCCACCCTGCCCCCCACCCCCCCCCCCTTGCCCCCAATGATGTGTGAATTCCCAAAGATTGTGCTTGTTTGCTTCTGTATTGCTGCAGATACACAAGAGTAACTTATGGTTTCTGCTGTTGCTTTAGAGACTCTACAACTATTGTATAGCATGTGAAAATTGGAAATGTGATGGAGGATTTCATGGCATGGGTCTGGTGTAGGTTTTTTTTTCCTTCACCATGTGTGAATTCCCAAAGATTGTGCTTGCTTGCTTCTGTATTTATGTAGATTCACAAGAGTAACTCATGGATGCTGTTGTTGCTTTAGAGACTCTAAAACTATTGTATAATATGTGAAAAATGGAAATGGGATTGAGGATTTCATGGCATAGGTCTGGTTAGGTTTTCTCACCATGTGTGAATTCCTGAAGATTCTGCTTGCTTGCTTCTGTATTGCTGCAGATCCACAACAGTAACTCATGGATGCTATTGTTTCTTTAGAGAGTCTCTAAAACTATTGTATAATATCTTCTCACACTTTTGGTGGGGATGTAGGCTCTTTACTTTTGTTTGCCATTCAGGGACCAATTACTGGAGTACTCTGGTCAGAACAAGACAATTGGGGAGACAGAGGACAATCTTCTTACTTGTTTGTCAGAATTGTTTACACAAGTAAGCTTTTCTTTCCTCCTTCTTGCACCTAGGGACCAATGGCAATGCCAGTGTAGAGCCCCCTGTATCACTGTTTGGTCTTGCTTGTCAGTACAGACAGCATTAAGAGTGCGATTGAGTTGATGGTTGAAATCTTGAATATTCCAGCATATGTGGAAGAAGAAGCACTTTGTGCTTAGAATTGTCAGATTAGGGTAGTACCACCACTCTGGGCATGGTCTGGTTGCTTATATTTTTTGTTGCGTTCCTGCAGTAATAATGCCTGATTCTCTATGGAGGTTTCCTTGGAAGCTTTCACCTGTCCTTTTGAGTTTTTTTTTCCTGATGCCAATGTGATATCTTGGGGTATTGTCCTCAGATCAATTCACAGAAGAAGAAGACAGGTGTGATTGCTCCAAAGCGATTTGTACAGAGGGTTAAGAAACAAAATGAGCTTTTTCGCAGCTACATGCACCAGGTGCATGCCTAGCCCTCACTCTGCAGAGAATTGTAATACTGAACTGTTATCTCCAGGGAATAGACATTTTGGGTATGTTTCAGATTTGGTCCAGTGGTGTACTTAAGGATAGGTTCAGGATGCAGGAGGCCCTGACCATTAATCTTCTATGTAGGCTGGTCTATCCTTAGGCTCAGATGCTTGCTTGTACAGGAACAAGCTAAAATGAAATGAAGCTTACACTCACAAGCTTGTTGCAGCTTGAGAATGAGGATTCTATTGAATTTTTTAAACCTATGTCTCTAGGGTCTTCCTATTGCTTCTGGAAATGCTATAGGAACCCAGGATGCAGATGTTTATATGTGGTTTGCCCCAAGTTTTGGGTGGACTATTATAAATCTTACTATAGCCACTTTGAGGAGCTGATGAAGTCAGTGAGGAGACATGGCAGGTCGTCTCTGCTATTCATGATGAAGGACATCCATAGTCTGGCACTTTGTGAGTGACACTCATAAGGCTATGACTGCACTCATTCTTGTCATGTTTGCCTTCAAAATGTTGTGGAGATTCTCTGCACTCTTATAGAAATGTTGAGATTTGGTTAAAATGAGGTAGACCACAGTGGATGGTTTGCTGTGCCTGTGGAAACCATTTAGCATTTTGTCAAGGGTTGTGAATTATGTGGGCACAATATTGGGGATTGTAGCTTTGCACAAGCTGGAATGGCATGTGTAGAAGCACCCTTGTCTTCCAGGTAGTTCTGTTTCACCAATAACAGCACCTTGCTCAATAAGGAAGCACTGCTAGGAAACAAACATGATTGTCTGCTTGATTTTTGCAGGATGCACATGAGTTTTTAAACTTCTTGTTAAATGAATTGGTCGACATTTTGGAAAAGGAGGCTAGAGCAGCCAAGTCAAATTCAGGAAAGCAGGCGCCTTTAGAAAAGCTTCAAAATGGAGCACTGAATGGAATGGCTAATGGTAATCATAAAGAGCCTATGGTCACCTGGGTGCATAAAATCTTCCAGGTAAATTTATGTTCCATCTCTGTTTTTTGCATGTGCCTCTCTGTTTTGTGCTGAACCATGCATTCTTAACCTGATGTTTGCATTGTCTTCCTTCGCAGGGAACTTTGACAAATGAGACCAGGTGCTTGCGGTGTGAAACAATCACTGCTCGAGATGAAACATTCTTGGACCTCAGCCTTGATATCGAACAGAATAGCTCTATAACAAGTTGTCACCGCAATTTCAGTTCTACTGAGACCCTGAATGCCGAGGATAAGTTTTTTTGTGACAAGTGCTGCAGGTATGTGCTTTCTTTGAACTGCTGCACTTTTGAAGGAGTCTTGGAATGTGTGTCCCCTGCCCAACCCACTTTTTTTCCAAAGGTCTAAGTCAGAGTTTTTATTTCTCCTACTCTCTCTGCAAACTTAGTCTGCTCAGCAAATGAAGAGTGTTTGTTAGACCAGGCATTAGCACTGAGAACTTCTGGAATGCTTCTGCCAGTTTGCAGGAGGCACAGAAGAGAATGAAGATAAAGTCACCACCACGCATCCTAGCACTGCACCTCAAGCGCTTCAAGTACATTGAGCAGCTTGGCCGGTACAAGAAGCTCTCTTACCGGGTGGTCTTCCCTCTGGAGCTCAAGCTATGTAATACCACAGATGATGCTCCAGGGTCAGAAGCAGAGTACTCCCTGTTTGCCGTGGTTGTGCATGTGGGCAGCGGACCCAATCATGGGCACTATGTGAGTCTGGTAAAGAGTCATAACCATTGGCTCTTCTTTGATGATGAAAATGTTGAGATAATTGATGAGTCAGTCGTGCAGACATTTTTTGGGTCTACTCAGGAGTATTCTAACAATACAGACCATGGCTATATCTTGTTCTATGAGAGCTTGGAGCCTAAGCACTGACACTTGGGGATCCTAACACGAGTTCATTCTGCGGAAAACACCCTTTCTTCAACTTTTCTTTCATACATTTCTGAGGAACGCCATGGCCACACTTTTTGTGCACGGGAAGATAAACAGTAGGGTACTCCTTAGGAGTGAGAGTGGATGAGATGAGTTACACGGCAAATTGGTTCTCACAGATATTGTTCTGTTAGAGAGTTATTGAAGAAGGAGATAGTTAGTTCGAAGCTGGCTGATCAAGTTCAACCCTTTGTACGCAGAAAATGATTCTTGGGAGAATTAGGTAGTCCCAAATGCTAGTGATGGTACTTGAAACAAGCTATATAGATGGACCAAATTCTGATAAATTGTTTCTTTGTACACTGTTTCCCCCATGAGATGGAGAGAAAGTTCACAAATATTCCACTAGTGTAATATACTGGAGTTTGCCTTTTGTAAAGATCAGGGACTGCTTTTTGATTGTAAAGTTTGGAGCACTGACTAGGTGGCTTCAACAAACAATGCTTTAAAGTGCAAGACACTTGTATGGCCAGCAACTCCAGTTTTTCTCTAATTTGTGAATGCTTGGTTTCTTGTTTGCATCTCTAAATCTTCAAGCTTGTTGAATTCCTCAACCTTGAGTAGATCCACATCTGGTGTTGGTGTTCTATTTGTGTACTGCATCAGGTCAAACATCACATAGAGATTGAAGAGTTGCAGTATAATTTATTCTCTTTGTAACATCCAGGATCTGGCAGAGGTTTCACCCATTGATTATTGTGTATTTTTACTGTGCAAGAAGAGCAGTTTCAGTATGTGCTAAGTACAGAAATTTCCCAGTTGAAAATGTGAGAATTTTAATGTAGTTGGGTTATAGTATAATGTAGAAAATGTACGCCATAAATTTTATATAGGGTCTGTTAAACAGGCTTCAGTCTAGGTGTGAGAAGATTCCTGTGTGGCCAATGAGATTGTTAGAATGGCAAGCCTTGAACTGTTTTGAGGAGTTCTCTTTAGGAAACTGTTGCTTAGATGTTGTACTTAAATGTTGCATGGCTTTTGCATGGGCACATAAAAAAGAAGTGCAAAGTGCAAGGAACTTTTAACAGGAATTTGGAGCTTTTAACACACTCTTCTCTAGTTTTGCTGAGGTGAGGATAAACCCTAACATTTTTGCATACATTTTGAACCTTGCAAGCTCCTCATACTTAACAGACAGGTTCTGCTGGACTACTAGTGCTCTTTGTTTTTCTGAAGGTCTACATATCTGCCTGTTTTAAGCTCTCTAAATATGCTGCCACTATTCAAACAGTGCAAATTTACTACCTCCACACCCAAAAGTTCAATTAGAACAACTAGGTTGACATAGGCTTTACTAACCAAGTTCTATTTGTCAACAATAGCTGCCCACACAGTTCTTATGAGCTCCCAAGTTGCTGTTTTTGGGGGGAAGAGGCTTCAACTTGTCATGATGAAATTTGCTACTTTAGAATCCAAGAGGCTTTTGAAAGACATAAATACAACACAATTTGCCAAAACATTGTTTAGTTTTTCCTACCCTCTATGAGAAGGATGTGATATCCTTGCCTGCACCCACAATACACACCACCCATCCAGATATGCAGTCATTTCACTAACTACAAAAGTGCCATTTCATTTTATTACTCCACTCCTGAGTGCACAACTTTGAACCCATAATAACAAAACCCTCCTCCTACTATTTGAAAATTTGAATCATCTATCAATTTGCTTTGCATCAAGAAATATGCATCAGAAAAGAGTTTGTTTGTTTGGAGTTTACGCAGATCTGAAGGGGGCAGACATGGAGCCAACTGGTGTGGAAAAGGCCACCTCTTGAAATGGTCCTGCTGTTCCCAACTTTGCTCTAGGAATCCATCCCAGATCTCCTCCATTCTTATATGACTTGCATTCAGAGTATTTTTGTGCTAACTGTTTCAATGCATACAAGATTGGTCAACTGAAAGGGTAACATATCTTGCACCATAAAGTATGTTTTATGGGAAATGGCAATTTTGTTAACAAAAAAAATCAAAATAGAACAAAACTTCCAAACTAATATGTAAGGGATTCAGTTGCTAAACAAATGCAAAAAATGAACCACCCATCAAAAGTTGCGATGGAAGATGGACAAATAGAATGCAAAGAGAAAATCCTCCTTTTCTATAGCAAACCACTTATTTGCCTTCATAAATACATGGAATTACAAAATATCTCTAGGGGTGATGTGCATAAAATTTTACATAAATGAAGAAGATCCATGTTTAGGCAGGCCTTTCATTGTTGAAATCAACACCACTATAGCTTAATAAACTAGTCGAAAGAAGTGGTTGCAATTTGAAGATTGACCTGTGCAAAGTGGTTTGGAGGAACCTTGAATCCAATATCCAGAAAGTCGGTCTGCATCTTCTTGTAAATTTCAGCTATCAATCCCATCCGACCTGTCAAGATGTGCCTCACTGTAGCAGCTCACTCCCCTTTGAAATCTTGTGAGAATTGGTACTGCCAACACTTTGATGATACAGAAATGAGACAGCCTTAGTTTACTATATTCTACTGCACCCAATGCCAGAATGGGAATTAAGAACTAACTAGTTTTGGAGATACATGTACAGAGAACTCTTGCTTGCAAGTCTGGTGAGCAAAGTGAGGGGACAAGCAATTGAAGAACAAGTGAGCATTACCTTTAACATAAGAGCAAGTGCCCATGGCATCCATTTTGGATTCTCTTCTTGCCTGTAATCTTTCCTCAACCTCAATTTGTGCAGCTCCCTTGCCCTTTTTCTGCAATTTCCCTTCCCTTCCAAAGACTTATTGCTGACCAATAAGGCTGAAGTTTTTGCTTATGTCCTGGGCAGTGTTTTGTTTTTTCCCCAAATTTTCAGTGTTGCATCACTAATGAGCATCTGAAGAAAGATTTAGCATTAACTAGCAACATGTTTCTAGAAAAGTAACCACACATAAAAAACTAGTGAACAAATACCCCAAACTAAAAAGTCATTCAAAATGTGATGAATTTTTTTCCAAAAAGATTTTTTTTTTCCTGAATAGTTGAATTTTTTAGAAGGGAATTTGCACAAAATATTGTCATTTAACCCTTGTTTTGGTCAATAGGATGCAAAAATTTGCTACAAAAAAACAATGATGTTGGGACAATAAAATCTTGGAAACTAACTAAAAAGTTTGAGATTTCAAAGCAAAATTCATGTGCAATTTTGTTACATAGGATTGATTATATTCTCAGATTTCCTCCGATGATTCAAGTGAGGACTTCAGCTACAAAAAAAGGTTCTACAATTGTGGGCATCATCCATCAGCTTCATAGAGAAAAAAAAGTTGAATCTAAAATTCCTGGATCAAATTATATTTGATGTTGTGCCATATCGTTTCAAATTCAAATTTGAATATGAAAGATGGTTTCAGATTCAAACAATCTGCAAAGATGGTTTCAAATTATAATGTTCAATCTTGAAATACGGGTTTCCAAATTTAGGTTTTGAAACAAATGTTACATTTGCATGAGTGTTGATACTCAGATGATTTCATCGCTAAATTTGTGGCAATACCACTTGCTTCAATACCAAGCAGCTTGTCACATAATGGCTCTACCCTTTCGATGACATCCATGAGGATGAAAAAATTTCAACATACTAACACGTGGTGGTTGGCATGGTGAAGCCCAAGTGGATACTTAAGTTATTCTGGAAATGTTTCTATAGTGGACTCCACATGACCCAAGAATCATAGGGATACCAAACTTTGGCCTGTTTCTGGGTGCATCACAATCTCTATACTCTAAAGGGCGAAGGCAATAAGAAGGGGTTTGATTCTTGTAGTTTGTGTGCTCCTATGGATTGAAATGGCATTTCAGTCTGTGGGAGCACACAAACAAGCAAGAATCAAACCCACCTTTCTTTTCATAGGGTCTGCCTTTTCAAGGTAGAGATATTGTCATGCACCCAGAAACAGGCCAAAGTTCGGTATCCCTACATGCTTGGGTCATGCCAGGGTAGGTGGTAGCCTAGGGTACGCAAATATTGACGAGAGGAGAGAGAAAGGCAAACCTCCATGAGAGTTTTGGTACGATTGAACGCCACAGAGAAGGAGGATTTGCGTTTGGAGTCAGAGGGTTGGAACGAGGTCGAGGATTTGCGACGCTCTATGAAGGAATTGTGGCGGGTATGCGAAGCTCGACCCGTGTGGGAGTTCTCGATGGGATATGAAGAAGAATCGCCGATGTTGAGGGATCCACCGTAGAGGGAAGATCGTGAATAACGTCTGGCTTCATCCAAAGCAACCAAATGCGCAGGTCTTATAAGCAGATCCTTGAAGATTGAGCCTCGTCTTCTGGCTTCTTGGAAAGCAGCATCGTGGCTACTTGGGGAATCATTTTGGTATTTCTCTTCATCAGCGGCAGACATCTTTGACGCACTCTTGGCCATGAACCTCCTGCCCTCCATTGTCATGGGCGGGGGTCGTGTTTTCATGGGACCAGGAGTTAAAGTTCCATGCGGAGTGTTTGCTGAAGGATGCACCGCTCTTATTTCCTTCTCCAGAACTAGTTGCAAAGCTTTCTCGTTCCGGTAGCTCTCTCTGAATGCCAATTCTCTCACAAGTGGTAAAGCTTGGATGCTCTCTTGTCGAATTTTGCTCGCCATGATGGTAGTCAAACGTGAAGTGAGTCTTTGAAAAAAAATGGATCAAGGACCTTGCAAAACTTAGGGTTTTACCACAAATTTGTTTGGACATCCAGTTCGATTATTTCACATAGATCTCCAACGAACTACCGCCCTGATCTCCACCAAAAAAAAGTGTCAGGACCATGGTTTTCTTCTTCACATCAATTTCCACCCGTGAACTTCTCTTGCTCGAAGAGCTTTCGTTGTTTATCGAATGGTCTTGTGCGTGTTTGTATAGAAACATCATGGGCATTTCAAAAAATGGGATCCTTTGTGCAACACAACGAAACCCTCACTAAATAGGACAGTTAGCCACATACTTCTTCTGATCATTGCAATGAACTCCCTCTTGTGTAGAGAAATCAAGAATACCAATGTTTGCTTGATTCACCTCACATTTCCCTGCTAAGAAAGGGCAACAATCCCTTCTCAAGAATGGGTTTTGTGTAAGATAACAGCCGAGGAGGGTGGGGAGGGCCCGTTCTTTTGGGAATACCCCAGCCTGAGGGTCGTTTGCAACTTTGAAGTGCTAAAAGAGCAAACTCCACTGGTGCACTGTACTGTATATGTAGGATATGGAGAACGTTTCTCTGATTCCGAAATAATTTAATTCCCAAAACCGGCGGTTCTTTTTTAAATTCAAATTACAGCACAGTACTGGTAAATTGACTTGTAGAAGAATGAATTTGTTGAGACAGAAGGGTAAATTTGTTGTGGCCCCTCTTTTGGGCGGTTTGCCTGCCTAGACTTTGGTCCTTGCCCCTTGTTTCTTTTTCTCTCCCTTTCTTGGGTGCTTTCTTTTTATGGAGTTTACCCGGGTTTCATCAGGTAAATTGACTTACTTGAGAACCTGTTGAGAATAGGTAGAGTGTTCTTTGGAAGGGCAATTGGTCCAGGCCCCAAAAAGTGGGAGCCAATTTTAGGAATCGAATTTCCATGCAACCAATGAGAAGTCATGAAGTGAAGGGGAGCCTCCTCCCTTATTTTCTTGCAGGTGGGGCTGGGGGAGTAAAGTCGTGTTTGGTGTGGAGAGTGGACTTTCCAACGTCATTTTCCACTTGGACAGTGGACTTTTGATGCAAGTTTGGGGGCGGGGGGGGGGTTGAGGGGGTCAAAGCAAAGAGTTCCCAAGTTTCTGACATGTTCCCCAGAGAGTTCTCAATAACACCTCACTTTTATCTCATATGCTTTGGCAAATATTGTTCTCCTTGCTACCCAAAGAGTTCTCAATAGCACCTCACTTTTATCTCATATGCTTTGTTAAATGTTGTTCTCCTTTCACCTATTTAGGTGGGCTGAAGTGGAGGAACTCTATACTTCAAAATAGAACCTTCTATCTTGACGACCTCCACAGTTTCTTTTTTTTGACTGATGGGCCAATCAAATTGGTTCATTGTGAAAAAAGATAGAACTTGGGAGACGCCTCATATAATGAACAGGTAAACAGGTAAACTTGGGAGAGGTGAACAGGTAGAAAAGAGGGCGTAATTCTCAACTACGAAAATTCTAGTTCCAGTAAGATGAGACTGCGCACATGGTCGGGTTCCGGTTGCAACAGGAACGACGAAGACACCGCCGAAGCACCGGTGTTCCGCTTGTGTTTCTCTTGGCGCGAAGGGTTTTGCTGTCGCAGACGAATAGAGAGCAGGGCATGGAGCAGCAGCAGCAAGCGAGTCAGACCGGGGCGATGAAGCCGGACTCCTCCTCCGCTACAGGAGTTGTGTTGTCCGTAGAGCACCCGATTCCGCCTCGACGTCGTCTCGTCAAATCTGCTTCCGCCGCGGCAGCGTACGTATGTATTTTGTTTTGAGCTTGAAAGTAGCGAATTTAGCAATGGGATGAGAGAGTTTTGTGAGCGTTTGTGGACGAACAAACGAGTGTGCGTGTGCGTGTGCTTTTGTTCTCTCTGAACAGGGCAGACGCGGGCACGTTGAACCAACGAGAGAAGGAGAAGGAGGGCGGCCAGGGTTTGTTAGCCCAGGAAGTTTCGACCGCTCCGTTAATAATACATCTGCTCCTGCGGTCTCGGCCAGCGGAATCGGTGTGGCGGGCGCCCTGAACCCTGGCGCAGGAGTCGTGCCACCTGCTGCTGCCAACAACAGCTTAGCAGGCGGTTTCAGAGACAGAGAGAGGAGGCCACTCCGAGAATCTATCAAAGGTAGAGCTCTCAATACTCCGAAATTTTCTATGAAACCTTTCTTGGCTGTTGCTTCCTGTCTCCGCTTTATTTCTCGTTTTCCATGGAGTTTGAGAGTACGTGACGACGCTTATCCACTGAGCAGAATGGTAGTGTCCGGGCCTGTGACGATCATCTCTCATGTGTTTGGCAGGAGAGATGCATGGCGATCAGTCTAGTTTGAAGCAGGGAAACAGTGGATCCAGCAAACTAGGACGGTTAGTATGATAATAAACATTCCTTTCTTTGTTCTTGTGCAGGAAACTGCAAGAGATAAATCTTCTGATGTCACTTTTGTTTTGTTCCATGCCCTCCTTGCATGTGGAGAAACTTTATTTTGTTCGTCTTTTCCATACTTTGATGGTGCACCTGTCTGGTTTGAGCACTGATACAGGTCCAAAGTCTGGAAATGAAAATTACAGGTCCACATATGCAAACGCAGGAGCACCAGAGGCTCGACCCCTTGGACGACGACCTGAGGTATTCTGCTGTACCTTTGTTGCAATTGAGCAAATTTTAAGCTTCTGATTGCGTATTTGGTAGAGAGAAAGGTTTGTCCCTACTCATTTTAGCAAGCAGGCTTTGACCATGGTCTCATAGGCTCCTTGCAGTCAAAATACTGCCATTTGAACCAAAGTGCTATTACTCCTCACCTTCCAGTTCTAATTTTTTTCTGTAAGGGAGATGTCCACTTTACTGTCATCCACTCTTGTTCACACTGTTTGTGAAGCAAAGAAGAATCATAATCTTGGTGCATATAAAATTTAATAGGTCTTCACCATAAGTGAACTTGGTAGTTATGTTCTTGTAGGATGGCCAGGGTAGGGTTTTTATTCAGGGTTGTGGATTTTGTTTTCTGGGCTTCTGTTATTGTTAGTTTGTGTAGCAATGAGTAATGATAAGTCCATTCTTTCTAGGTGAATGTGCGAAGACATGAACCTCCATCCCAAAAGAATTCAGAAGAGATGAGATTGCAGCAGGCAAAGCGAGCTGCATTGGGGCGTGCTCAATCGTTGGGAGCCCCTGGGCATTTCAAAAGCTTTGACTCACCATTTGGTAACTTTATGGTACCTGTTATACCCCTCCAGTTTTTCAACAAGCCCCAGAGTGCAGCAGCCCCTACGGGTGCAGTGGCAGTAGCTCCATCACTTCTCTCAGCACCTCTAAGGGGCACAGATAGGTAATTTGTAATCATGTGGAGCAAGGTGAAGGGTTTCTATACCATCATCACATCTTGTACAGTCAACTGATCATACAATATCTCGCTTACATAGCTCTTTTTGTGCAATGAAGCTTAGTTCCCATCCTGCATTGCCTTGCATCCTTAAAAAAGGAAATTGGAGCTGATATAGTTGGGTGTATAGTGTCATCAGTTACTGCTGATTTAAGTTGTGGTTGAAGTTGCTTGATGTGTAGGTTCTCCTATCTTTTCACTACTGTGAACTGTAAGTATCAACCAACACCATCCACACTGTAGCATCAGGTTCACAAGATGTTTATTACCCAATTGTCTGCCAATCCAGAGAACCAGCAATGCTGAGTAATTTTAAAACTGCACCTCACAGTCAAAAAGGATATGACATATGACACAAGATGCACGATTTTGAAACCATCTTGAGTTTATCGTTTTGGCCACCCTCTTCTTGCATGATTCCACACTTAAGTTGCAAAAGAGTCTAGAACCAAAGGAAGATATTTGCTGAAAAGTGCAAGGCTCAACCACTTTATTCAGATATCTGACTGGAGGACTTTTGCATGATCCTTATTGAGAGAGGAGAATCCTTCTAGAGTTAAACAGCAAGTTGTAGAATATGTGTCATTAGATTCATTACCTTGATTCTGGGATGCTCTATGTAGCTGTAGATTGTTGTACAATCATGTTGACTGCCAAATTCTATATGAAGTAACCAGGAAAAGAAAATTCAAGAAAAAAGAGAATATGTAGTCATCAGCATCAATGCTGCAATTAAGCAGTATTGTCCAGTTCTTGATTTTAAAAGGAACCTCTGGTGCTGATTTTAACTCTTGTTTTTATGAAACCTTTGGTCCGGTCTTGAGATTGTTTCTTTAGATTTCTAAAAATTTCAGTTTTGATCATTTTCACAAAGAATTACCAGCCAATGCAGTTTAATTGTGTGATTAGTTGTTCAATAGTGAACACACATCAAGATAATGATTATGTAATATTAATAATGTAAAATGTCAGACCAAGTTTATACTCTTTTAATAAAATTAAACCCTCAAGAACCTAAACTTTTGTAAATCAGTGCAACAGTTAGAACTGGGCAATTAGAACACCTTCAATTCAGCTTCTAATGCAACTTTGAAAATAGGATGGTTCTCCAATTAGATTCCAATGGCAGTTCCAAGAAAACTCAGAACCTTTGGTCCTGAGACCCTACAACCTAACCTTATAACCTGATCTGAACCTGTTGAAATCCAAGAATAAACTGAAAGATTTGAGGTTGGAAGTGAGGGAAGAGAGGAAACATGCCCATGAATGGAACTCAGACTAAATCCAGAATGGCTCAGAAACCAAGACACCACTGTGTCTAGTATCCTCCATCTTGGTAATCCCCTCCATTCAGAACAATGCAATTCTGCTTTTGCCCATGGAAAAGGCATGATTCCTAGCTCTGGAAACTTATTTGCCTGCAGACATTCTCACACTGTTCATCAAGCACAACCAAGGGAGGAGCAGAGAATTGGTACACTGTTAGCTTGCTCAAGAACTTGCAGAATAAACATGGAGAAATCGCCAATTCCAGACAAAAAGGTTGTGTCCAAATGCTTGAATCTGATTCAGCTGGTGAATGAAGTTCCTTGCTCACAATTGTTTCTCCATTCACAAACTTGGGAGACTTCTGCAGCTTGCTGCATCTTCATGGCACACTGCAGGCATATCATTGAAACTTATGAATCCTGTACCAGAAATTTTTGAGAACACTACGTAAGATTAACTGTGTTTGCCGAACAACTAGATGACTGCTGACCACTGTTCATTCCACACCAAGAAAGATCATGACCGTCTTCTCTTTTTATGCTGGTCTGAGTAATCCCGCCATCGTCGGTGGTCAAGCTTACTCAGATCATCCAATGTAGATATGGCCAGTAGGTAATCAGTGAGCCCCAACAGTTCTTGGTCTGTGGCACGATTCAAATGAGCCTTTCTGAATGGCTTGATGACAAGCCCATTTTGTGGATTCATCACAAAATTCCGCTTCAAATCATCAAACATGATAGTGTTTCCAGGATGGTAGTACTGCAAAATAGAATCACCCCAGGTCTCATAAAAAAACTAAAAGAGAAGAGCCAGCTTGCACCACAAAATCAGATTTTCCATGCTGAAGGCATGCAGAAATCAAAGGGATGTCAAAAAAGTGGAAACTTTGACAACTCCTCTTACCTCAGGAAACTTGCCCCAAATTACAGCAAGGGGTTTGCAATCAAAGACCCCATGTGAATGTGATTGCACAGTTATCATAGCCAGATGATCAATCAGTGCTGTTATCCTGTAATCTGGGTGAGAAAGCACACCCAACTCCTTCATCTTTACCTCCACCCACTTCATGCTGCCACCATCTCAAGTCAGTCCTTCACTGAATCTTTTCAAGTGTTGTAATAACTTCAAAACAAGTTTTTCAGATTTAACATACCAGAAGAATTGAACAGATACCTAAGGCTGATCCATCAGTCTTCTACCCTAATAATCTCTGGAAAAACTTTCAACGTCAATATTGCAAATGAGTTGAGATTGGCTCAAGATACTAATTGTGTGTCTTTTAACCTTTGGCATTAGACAAATAATCCAAAACAATAATGTATTGCACCTTCATATGCAAACCTCTTACCTGGTTGCCGACCATATGATGATATCATAGAACTGATAAGAGGTTGTCAGAAACTCATGCAAAACTGCTCCCAAAGCACCCATTACCCAGATCAAACCTCAACCAGCATAGGAATAGTCAGCAATAACGTGGCCATGGAGCATGAGCAAAACCTTGTCATGTGGCTGACAATTTGTTGGACACGTACATGGATACAAATGCATCTATACTGCTTACAGAAATTGGAAGTTTGGTGAGACTTACAAGGCCGCATGAGTTCCCGTGGATTCTCAGCAGTGGAACGATGGTCAAACAATGTATAGTCAATGTCCAGCACCAGCAACTTCTTGCCTGGCCGGCAAGGATTCAGCAGTGTCATCTGCAGCAGAAGTAACAGTTGAGATTATGGTCCTCAAACTAGTTTAGTTATATCCATGCAGTCTGTTGCATAATTTGGCTATCCTACTACCAGGAAGAGAACTAGAATTACCTATGGACTATATACCTATGAGATTGCAGAGAAAACTCCTCAATAGCACTTTCAAGGTAACCAATATGTAAGTTCTGGTCAAAGCAAAACAAACACAACACGAATGAGGGCAGTCAACCTTTGTGAGTGTCACTCACAAAAAATCAGACCATTACCTTCATTGTGATAACCATGACTAACTGCTATTACTCCCCACTGAGTTCATCAGCTCCAGACATGATTGTAAATGAGCACATAATAATTTGCTCAATTTTGGGCAAATATCAACACAAAATCTGCATCCCAAGTTTCTGTCATAACTCTGGAACCAATGGAAAGACTGAGTCATCGTGTTGGCTAGCATTCAAGAGACATGGGCAATAAAGAAGAGTCAAAGAGGGCTGCCCCCTGTACAAAGAGGGCATCTAAGCCTAAGATACAGAGAAAGTAGTCATGGACTATAATACCTTTGTGATTGATGTTTTCACAAGGAAGACAAAGCACAAGGGGCAAACAAGAACAAATGAAACTCTAAAGATAGGGTAAATGGGTCACTTTGAATTGTTCAATTCGACGCCGCAGTTTCTGTTTGTTCACTTCACGATCCTTAATGTCAATGGTTTCTTCATCACCCAGTTCAAAATCATCCAACACTTCAGGGGCATCCACAGGGTCCACCAGAATCTCATCTTCAACTGTACTGAAACATGCACACATCCCCACACTCACTGTGTTAGAGTTCCCTCTACAATGATCCCAAAGGACTGTCATCTCTTCTCTCCACCAGAATCCAACACCTAAATTCCCATAGTACCAAATTACCACCACCAAGGAATGCATCTTCATGAAACCTGCTCTTCTTAGTATTCTCATCTCTCAAACCTAGAAACGAGAGCCTGAGAAACAAAAGCAGAGAAATCAGTGCCTTATGTACTTTGGAACCTAAGAGAAGGGGCAAACTTTTCTTCTTTGCATCTATCCTTCTGGCAGAACAATGGTTATTTACAGCTACCACATGGCTCCACTTTCTACATGGCAAGATAGATCCAGCAAGCTCAATAATTCAACTTCAGTTTTAGTAGTATTTTCAGCACAGGATGTGTATCTGCATGGGAGGATGTCTATCTCTGAGCAGCAAGCTGCAGGCACTTCCTTATGCCTGCAACAGAACACCAAATTGGTCTGCACACTGTGGGACAAGCTCCACAAGCTGATGGGCATTCAGGGCCTAAATGCATGCAGTCTAGAAAAGATGAGCAGAGCTGATGAGGCCACTGAATTCACAGAATGAGACTATAGTCTGTGGATCTTCCTTTCACATTTTTTGCTTGGTTATCCAGAAATCCCAAAAAGCCCAAAAACATAGTGTGCTAACTAACAGTTCTCACTTGTGGTTACCAAGCCCTGTTCAAAAGATAGCACTCACCAGGGACCAATTGAATGTTCTTCAGGACACGCCAGAGAACAGAGACTATATTCTGTGGATCTTCTTTGTGCATATGCTAGGTTATCCAGAGATCCAAAAAAGCCCTAAAACATAGTGTGCTGGCTAACAGTTCTCACTTGTGTTACCTGGCCCTGTTCTCAAAGCTAGGAGTCACCAAGGACCCAATTGAATATTCTTTGGGATGTGCTGGACTCTTGGGTTCTTCACTTTCTCTATAAAAACATTTAGCAATAGACAAATTCAAGGTTTGAAAGGCTCCAGATTCGTGAGTTTTCACGTTGTGCAAAATGTATGCCACAAGATTGTAGTGTTGCTACGTTCATAACCTGATACTTATTATTTCCAGCAGGAAAACAGACAGACTGACAGACAGGCTGACATACCCCATCATCATAATCTTGATGGAAGGTTTAAGCCCTAATTGCGACAACAGCATGGTGTCATCTGCAGGCTTGGCACCGGCCTTCACGTTGAGCAACTTCTGACGCTTGGGAAGAACATTGGTGACTTCGCAGATCCGCCGTTTCAACTCTCCTACGCTATCATCGGAGCACACCCGCACCGTATACTCCTTGCCCACCCACTTTACAGCCAGCGTTAACTCCTCGTTGCTCTCCGGATTAGTGGATACGCTGCTGATGTCAGACGACGACGACGACATCGCCACACCACCACCACCCTCTCTTCAAGCTCTATTGCAACAAACCTTCTGCGACCCAACAACAAAAAAGCTTCTAGTTCACTCCAAACTTTCAAGCTTCCAGCGCTTCCTCTTCCGCAAAAATTGAGAAAATCGTTCCAAAAATAGAGAAAAAAACCAGACCAATTGAATGCAGAAAAGATACAACTACCCAATGCGCGAAGTTGCAAGTTGGTGTTCGAAGCAATTAAGCGTGAGAGCCGCAGCGAGCCGCCGCGACAAGACCCGAAAAACAAACAAAACCCACACACATACTGCCTTCTTCTTCGTCTTCTTCGTCGGCTTCCTTACCGAACGGCCCCTCGTTTTGGCACATGGAATGAAACCCCAAAACACACCGAAACACCTCAATCGAGATTTCAAAGGAGTTACACCATCCAAATCCAGGAATTTTGTCTCTCATTTCCTTCATTACCTTACGGTCCCTCGTTACGGCACATGGAATGAAAGCCCAAAACATACCTGAAATCCAACAACACCTCAATTGAGACATCAAAAGTTGTGCACAGTCCAACTCCGTGATTGTCTCTCCAACAATTTTCGTGGGCTTCCTAAAGAAACAGCCCCTCGTTTTGGCACATGGAATGAAAGCCCAAAACACACCCAAAAGCTCACAACACCTCAATCGAAATATCGAAAGAGTGCACCATCCAACTCCAGGAAATTGATCTCCGACAATTTTCATCGGCTTCCTTACCAAATACCCCTCGTATTTGGCACATGGGATGAAAGCCCAAAACATACCTGAAAGCCAACAACACCTCAATCGAGATGTCAAAACAAGTGCCAAATCCAACTCCATGAATTTCTCTCCAACCTAAAAAAGTGCCCCCAAACTTGCCCAAAGAGGCGCGCGTGTGTCTCCCTATTGATTATTCCTTCCTCAAGCTTGCGCCTGAAGCTTCTTCTGCGTCATTCACATTCTGATGATGATTGCTGTAACCTTGCCAAACTTCATTAGCAAGTGGCTTGTCGTTACAATTAATGACTTTGTCCTTTAAATGACATCCATAAGGATAATAAATATTCAACATACTAAACTAGAAATACATGGCGAGTTGCGAGGGTTTTTTTGGGGTAAGTTTTGTGGTTTGGAAAGTTTGACAAAAAACTTCAGCAATTTTTTTTGAATTTGCAACTAGAAACCGATTTTTTTTAATTACAAAAATTCTTTTGGTGATCAGAGAGCCGAATATCCCACCCTCCCCCCCCCCAAACGCTGGATCATGATGTTGTAGTGAAGCCCAAGTGGATCCTTCACTTATGCCAGAAATGTTTTTGTAATGGACTGCACATGATGCTAGAACTGTAGGGATGTCAAACTTTGGCCTGCTCCATGGTGCATCTGATTGTCTCTATCCTGAAGGGGACCACCAATAAAGGCACCAATCTGGAGAAAGTGGAAGTACAAACACAGAGGGGCATTAGGCCAAGTTGAGTCGTTACAAGTTGACATCACACTATTTACATCTGAGTTCAGTTGCTACAAGTCAACATCAGACTACGGACTCTACTACTTACCACCAAGTTGAGTTGCTACTGGTTGACATCCAACTACTTACGGCTGAGTTGAGTTGCTAGTGGTCGACATCCAACTATGGACTGATATCAACAACCTAAACTCAGCCACCAACTGCTTGTGTAACAAGTCAGTTGTGAGGAATGAGAGGCGAGTCTGGACTCTGGAAAGGGCAGAAGTCTAGAGGTGACAAAAGGTGATTAGTTTGAGATGGTCCTTTGTGAATGGTGTAAATTGGCAAACTTTATTGATGAAAGTACCAATACAAAGAAGGAATGGAACTAGGTGAAGAATGGACATGAGTCCTTTAAGAATTTCTAAAGTTTTAGTAAGAGAAGGCCAAGGCAAAAAAATCAATGGCTAGAACCATCACACAGAAGACAAAAGGGAAGGCCAAAAAAAGGTCAAAAAACAGCCGGCTTGCAAGAACCAAAGAATGGAGAGAACTAATCCTTCTCGTGATAGGAAGTTATGTCACCCACAGCCCTTTCTAATGTCACCAACATGTAAATTATGTGATATAATAATAATAGGAGGTCTAGAACAAGCATCTCCTGCTAAGGCAATCTTCTTTTTTATAATAGAGGCTAAAACACATTAAAGAACAATATTAACATGTTATTTGAAAAATTAAATGCAAAAAAACAAGGATAAATGACCTCTCGATCATCTATCATGGAAAAAAATGAGCACATTCCTTAATTAAACGATCCATATCATGCATGGGTTTGCCATGCACTTTCATGGCCATCCAAATAAAATGGTGCCTTTCACGAAGCCTTCTATACTTGCAGATATTAGCAACGGTAATAAGTTCCATAGTTGCCCCTTCTAGTCAACTAATGACACTCCTAATCATCGAATTTTGTGTCAAATCAATAACCATCACATCAACAACAAAGACCTAGTCCTCACGAGTCATGTAGAGATCAGTTCGTAATGAAACTCTTAATATAAAGGTGTATCACCATTCTTTCCATACAATGTGCCCATTCTTTTGAACAAGTGCATACATGACGTCTTTGATGGCATCATGTGTGACTATCCGCTAACCTCCAAATAGACAACATCCTAGATGCGTGCCAAATGCATCTAACCCATGTCCACACTCACACATGAAAAAGTTAAATGTTAAAAGCTAAATCAAACCAAAATGAAAATGCAATGTCAAGGTGAAAGTAAAGTCTGTGATGCAGAACGAATGGATAGATGGCCTAGAAATCAACTATAGCCCCACCCCTTCATCGAAATAAGAGTGAATGCGAACTTTGGATGCTAAGGAAATGGAATCATTCTTCGAAATGGATGTCCATTAAAGATGTGTACAAACCTAGGGCACCAATAATTGCCATTTTTTTTTTTTAAAGGTGCATTTCTTTAACTATGGAAAGAAGATTATTTCAAATTACACAAAGGCATGACTAATAGAGGTGTGGGCCCCTTTAACTTAAGAAACATACTCCTCCAAAATGAGTCTATAAAAAATACAAAACCTGGAACACAAATATGGAACCACTAAAACCTAACTTCTTAGAAAAGCAGATGGAGCACAATCCTCTATAGATAAAAGGCCTATACCACCAAAAGATATCAATAATGAAGCCTGATAACCCACTAAAAGGCCTTAAATAGATACCCATGTCCATGGACCCATAGTGTCCCCACATACCTACATAATTTTCTTGTTGAAATTCGCCAAAAGAGACAAGAAAGAAGAAGAAGGACATATTGTTCAAATGAGACAAGAAGGTTGATGAACAACACATGAAGACAAAATGCCCAATGCAACATGTGCGTCTTCCAACAAAGGAAAATCATCGATATGCACCATGTCTTTCTAAATGACAAAGGTTTGATTTGAAAAAAGTGCCTACTTAGTTTGTGTGCTAACAAACAAATAAGCAACAAACCCAACAAAATGACAACTATGTTGGGAAATTATATCCCATCTATGGTGGATGGAGATCTTCATCTGATCTAATCACCCGAGTGTCTTTTTGGTTCATTGCATTCCAAATGAATTTTTCCTCCACTTGAGGGAAATGACCATTTGGAATGCAATGAACCAATAAAACTCCAATTAATTGTATTTATCTTGTATTTAACATAGTTTTGCCCAAATGAGGATTTTAAAGGGGGGGGGGGGGGGGAAAAAGTCCAAAAAAACAAATTCTAAAAAAATAATGGGGCAACAAACAAACAAGTGGTTTATAAAAGGTAGAATTTTTGTTCATGGGGGGTAACATATAAAAAATATTAAAAAAAAAAAAAAAAAAAAAATAATTTTAGATTTTTAAAAAAAAAAAAAATTAATTTTTTTTTTTTAAGATTTGAAAGATTTGGGTTGGTCTTTTTTTTTTTTTGAAATTTTATTTAGAATATTGGAAAATT
>Ga0116231_10002296_pt1 | contig 39969 bp, 38 predicted proteins | sample S1TSphgellanicum_2_FD_89695 | JGI IMG/M metagenome (GOLD analysis project Ga0116231, IMG submission 89695) | Host-associated microbial communities from peat moss isolated from Minnesota, USA - S1T2_Fd - Sphagnum magellanicum MG | ecosystem: Host-associated > Plants > Peat moss > Unclassified...
AATTATAAAAAAAAAAAAAAAATTATAATTATAAAAAAATAAAATTAAAAAAATTAATCATGAAAAAAATTATTTTAGGTTTGAATTTTTTAGGGTTTGGTTTTTTTTTGGTAATTTGTTTTTTTGGGGGTTTTTTTTTTTTTTTTTCTTTTGCAGGTGCAGCAGTGGGTTTCTGCTCCATTCCACTCTCTGAGAACTCTGGAAAGAGCAAATTTGCACCACATTACAATGTTCAGAGTGAGGGTCCTGTTCCACGGTCATCGTTGGAGTTAACCCCTATGAAACTTCTCGCACCACGAGGACAGAGATCAGCAGAGAACAACAATGAAGAGAAGAAACAACAGATTGACTGTGGTGAGATCAATCTTGCGCAGTATTTCTTTTCAGTATCTGCAGACCAGGACATGTCTGCTGATGGTCTGCTCGGGGGTGAAGACTCTGGAAGTTACAAACCTGGAACGATTGAAGTTTCACCTTCTGAACGTGGACCATGGACGCAAGTAGGCTTGAATTACGCTCTTGGTCCTGCACCCTGGTACATGGGTAACACCACGCTGGCTAGTGAAATTGTTGTGGTTGAGGGTGTCAAACATCTCATCGTCCGCACACTTGTGCAGCTTTCCAATGACACTGATTTTTTCCTTGATGTCCGCCTCTGCCCGGACTTTCTGCTTGAAGGAGGAGGTGGGTTGGATCCAATTGAAGTTGATATTGATGAAACTAGCGCATTTGTTGAAGAGGAAATTTTTGAGGATGAGCGCTACCAACCACTTGCCGGCTGGGGAAGTGCATGGCCTGGCCATCTTTTGCCAACTGATCCTGGTCACTGGTCCAAACGAGACCTCTCTGCAGCTTCACCAGTACTTTTGCAACACCACCCTGTACCTGTAGATGGAGAATTGCAGGAATTTCTGTTCTCTTTCTTTTGTTGGGTCTACTTCAATGCATTCAGTTCATCACACATTTAGGAGGTGGAACTAGATCCAGTGTAGACCGATAACACCCATCATTCTGTAATGGTTGTGCAGCCAATCTCAGAGGTTGATCCACCACCGGCTTGGGAGTGGACGAGTGAGTGGCATGTGGACAAAGTGGGTCCTGTTGATCAAGATGGGTGGGCATATGCGTTTGATTTCTGGTCACTTAAGACTTGGCCCCCTGCGAAGGGCTCAGAGAATGCCTTGAGTTTCATCCGACGGCGTCGCTGGGTCCGCTCTCGGCAACGCATTGGTAAGGAGAAAAGCAAGTGCATTCTGCTCGGCATTTTGGAGCCTGGAACAACCATCCCTTTCCCACTCAAGAGCTTGTGTGCTGGGAGCTTGGATTACTGTGTGCAGGCAAGTAGAAATTTTCACCAATGTTGTTGCTCCAAAGATTGATTTCTGGCATGAAGTCAAGCTTGAAGCGTAGGCAATAAGACTCAACAAGTTCACAGATGCTGTGTTTGTTTGTTGGTGTTTGGTTGGTGCAGGTGAGACCACATCTGGGAGGAATGAGCCCAAGCCTAACACACAACTGGAGTCAGGTGGTTCCATCAAAAGCACGGACAGAGATGTCACTTAGGCGGTCGGCAACCAAGTTGTTCAGAGTGCGATCTCTTACAGAAACTGAAGAACTTCTGTTGTGCCCAGCCGAAGCCGGAAGCAGTAACACAACACCCGGCAAAGACATTTGGTTCTGTCTGGAATCGAAAGCTACAGAAATCGGGAAGAACGCTCGCTTGGAACCAATCCAGGATTGGTGCCTCAAGATTTCTGCTCCACTGATGCTCGACAACCTGTTACCTGTTCCTTGTGAGTATATGGTATCTGAGAAGTCCACAGGCAGAGGTCCCATAGTCAGAGATCGAGGTATTGCTAATCCTGGTGAAATCACATTTGCATTCCATGCCGACCTTCGTAAAGCGCTTTATCTCACTTGGATTCCTCAAGGAAATTGGCATCCGAAAAAGGTCGGTGTTCATAGTTGTCTACTCTTTGTCATTTTTTCTTTGTTTGTATCCTTCAATTCTTTGACCTTAGAGCATGTGTAGCTTGATCTAAACCTTAAACCCTTAGTCTATCTGTTATGAAATTTTGTCTTTGAGAATTTCTTGCTACCTGTGACCTTGATGGGTCACTTCTTTTTTCCATTACTGTCGGCATCATACAGAACAAACCCTGTGTCCTTTGTAGGTCTTTCATAACCATGATATCTGTGTTGAAGATGGGTGTGTGTGCCTTCATTTGATATGTTTGTGAATGTCGGGTGTTGTGAAGGATGCTGTCCTGATTTCTCATCCCTACAGAGAGCTTGCAAACCATATCACCGTCGATAATGCAGTGACGGGCAGGTCTGTCTCTGGGCTAACACTTCTAATTTTTTTGGTGGCTGCATTTATCATAGTGGTATTCATTTCTTTGTTTCTTCAAAAAAATTAGTGGTGTTGTTACAGTACTGCCGCAAACTGGTCCAGTGTTTGTAGATTCAAAAATTTGCAATCTTTCTTCATCTGTGCGTGTTTCAAGGTTTTTTTTTTTTTTGTGTTGTTGGGTATCACGCCTACTACTACTGGGCAGGAGACTGAAGATCCAGATTCAACAGAGTAATGAAGAGAAGTCAAATGCTACAAAGGTCATCCAGCTTTACGTACCATATTGGCTCGATACCAACAAATGTCCACCTCTCAAGTACAAACTGGTGGCAATCGGGCAACATGCAGATAAGAAAGGGGAGTATACTGGAGATTTGGGCTTAAGGAAGCTTAAGGCCTTGTCAGCTGAAGCTGCCGCTGATCTAGATCAGATGGAAAACTCACCAACCATGCTATCCTCTTTTGATTGCAAGTCCCTGGAACTGTCTGTTGCTTTGACTGACAGTGCAGAAACAGTGTTTGGACCTGGTACTCCCCTGCAAGCCTTAGATGAAGCGGTAAGACAGAACCCATGTCTCTTCATCCTGAGTGATCGTTGGGACACCCATCTCTTTGCATCCCGAGTGCTCGTTGCAAATGGGTAGTACCCATTAAGCAAACTTGGCTTCTTTGTTCAGGAAAAAGAAGACTGTTGTTCCCACAAGCTCCATAAGCTTGGAGTTGATGATATGATTTTTTTTAATTTTAATTTTTCTTTTGAGTGGTTTTGAGTTTCTCCTACAGTACTTTTTGGGGTCCGTCCAGCCACTGAGTGATGGACCCAATAACAACTCCTTCACTCAATTCTTCTTATTTCCATTTCTTTTGTACTCATGTAAACTTAGTTTCTTGCATGAGCAGGATGGGAGTGTGGAGTTACATGCGATTGATGATGAGGGTTCTTATTTTAGATTTTTGGTCACAACGACATCCTCCCCATTCCATTTTGGCCAGACAAAGGTACTTGCACCATTATTGTCACTTAAACCCTAAACCTTAAACGCATCATTTTTTATTTTTTTTAAACAGGTTAAAAGAGGGTTTGATTGCTGCTAATACTTTGTGATCACAATCACTGCTGCCTGTTTCAGAAAATATTCTTCTGTAGGCCACCACTGCCCCCATGCATTTTTTGCTAGTTTGGTGCATGCCAGCCTTTCTCCATGTGACTGATTATCTGTTGACAACACTCACATTTGCCTATTGGTTGTTGCAGGTAGTGAGGATTCGCCCATACATGACATTCACAAACAGGCTTGGACAGGAGCTCATTCTGAGGCAGAACAGTGTAAACCAGGCAAGAACTCTGAAAGCTTCAGATTCCCGGGTATCGTTCCCCTTCCAGGAGACAGAGAACCCAATCATGCTGCAGGTGTGTGTGCTACCCAAAAACACCACATCAAATCACCTTGTAATTCTCATTTGTTTCTCAAGTAATTCTCATTTCACAGGTGATAGAAGAAATGTTCGCTGCTTTGGTGAGCGGTTTTCTTCACCAGAGTTGGGTCTATTTTCTCAACCAATCTGTTGTTGGTTGGTTGTGGTCTGGGTGGTGCAGATTCAACTTGCGGGGTCGCAGTGGTCTCATCCATTTGCGATCCAAAAGGAAGAATCGCTGCATCTCATGATTCGTCATGACAATGGGTTGAGGCAAAGTGTACAAGTTGACGTTCGGGGATACGAAGATGGGTCCCGTTTCTTGGTCTTCTTTCGCCTTGGTTCTTCACGTGGGCCTTACAGGTCAATCATTGATTCGATGGGTGCTTTAATTTTTGTTTTCCTAAACTTTAGTTTTCAATACCTGTAAAAAAACACTTGTTTTGTATTGATTTGAAACAAGAACTTTGAAGCCAGCCATCAATCACAGCAGGGCTTTCATTTGATGGGTTGTGGGTTTTTCCTTTTTTGCTGAATACAGGATTGAGAATCGTACCAAGTTTCGGCGAATTAAATTCCGTCAAGCAGGGCTTGATGAGGAGGCATGGCAGACGTTGCGCCCACACTCAACAACAAGCTTTGCATGGGAGCATCCCCAGGGGGTGCAACTGCTGGAGGTAGTAGCAGATGGAATGGAAGCTTCTGATGCTCTTAAGTATGACATCAACAAAATTGGCAATCAGCCTGTTTTGACGTTTGATGGGGTGACCTCATCAAGTGTTTGTGTTCGTGTGTTGGAACTTGGGGAGATTAAAGCGGTCCGCTTTTTTGACCAAGAGCTGGAGGTAGTAGATGCAGGCAGCAGCAGCAACAAGGAGGGCAAGGAAATCGTTTTAGCTCGAGAAGGATCAGCTGAGCCTGTTCAGGAAGATGAAGTCAAACGTGATGTTCCCTCTCAGCTGGAGATTGTATTTGGTATTGAAAAGTTTGGTCTCTCGGTTATCGATCACAAACCTCAAGAGATCCTGTTCCTTTCACTTCAAAAAGTTGGCATCACCTACTCTGCAGGCTTGGGCAAAGAAAATATCAGCAGGTAAAGGGCCTGGATATTTTCCAAAGAAAAAAAATCTTTGTACATGTTTTGTTGTTTAATGTCAGAATGGTAAAGAGTATGCATTCTATGTTGGAATTCTGATGTACAACTTCTTGGGTCCTGTGAAACCCTGTTCTTGATGTCCAAAAAGGACAAAATCATGTGTTGATGATGCATAGGTCATCATCATCATAGAGAAAAAACCCATGTAATGATACGAGTTTTTGCATATGCTTTGTGTTATGTATGGGTTTGGATAGGCTTAAGGTCATGGTAAGATACATTCAGTTGGACAACCAGCTGCCATTGGCAGCCATGCCGGTGCTCCTGGCCCCAGAAACAGGAGACGAGAACGAAGAATCTGTGGTGAAGGCCACTATCAATGTGTATAACGACAACAGTAATGTTATTGCAGTTTACCCTTACATTGGAATACGGGTACGTATGTCTTTCAACAGACCCAGGAGGTGTAAGGATCCCCTTTTAAGTTTGTGAATTTTTGAGTACAAAAACTGTATATTGCCTGGTACATATATAATATATCTATGTATGTAGCTTGCAGATCTTTCTTTCCATTGGTCCTAATGATATTGAATTTCTGTTATTTTTTCCTTCCAGGTTACGCAAAGTGCATGGCAGATCAATGTGCATGAACCCATTATATGGGCTGTTATGGCGATGGTTAACAACTTGCATCTGGATCGCCTTTCTTCTGATTCTGAAGTCGTTCAAGTAGACCCTGAAATCCGTATTGAGTAAGTATTTGTCACAAATTCCACCTAAAAATTACCCTTTTTCCCTGGAAGCTGCTGGAACATTCAGCTGGGTTCCACAGTAATAGCATTCCTGTTGAAACCATTCCAGTTGGTGAACCATGAACAGATTTATGTTCAGGTTGTACACTAGGGCTTTTGTTCTTGACAAATGTACTGAAGTGCAGTGGTGGTGGTACACTATCTTGCAGGCTGATTGATGTGTCGGAAGTGCGATTGAAGCTTACTCTTGAGACAGCTCCGGAGCAGCGACCACGTGGGACTCTTGGCATTTGGAGTCCCGTGGTTACAACCATTGGTAACATCTCCAAAATGCCTGTACGTTTCTTGAACCTTCCTAGCTTCCTACCTACCCAGTAGTGAGTTTTCTCCATTACATGTTTTCTTGTTCTACTTGGCAATTGGATGTCTTTACAATTCTCATGTACTCATCAAATAGGGGGAAATCTCTGTACATTGGATCATGCAAGTATCTGATCACACTTGAAGTGCAAGTGCTTTTGACAGCAATATGCTAGATCAGAGAGACCCAAAATAATTATCGAACATTGATGGGTTGTCTTGCAACTTTATTTTACTTTTGTGTGTGTGATGTGGTGATGGCAGATTCACTTCAGCAGTGTCTTACATCAGCACCGGTACATGCGGAAGAGCCAAGTAATGCCAGCAATTTTGAATCGTGTGAGGAGGGACTTGATACACCAGCCACTGCAACTCCTCATCGGTGTGAATGTACTTGGGATGACGAGTTCAACACTCGGCACATTGAGTCGAGGAGCTGCTGAGTTATCCGGAGATGGAAAATTCTTGCGCCTGCGTTCCAAACAGGTTTCTACATACTCAATGCTCTTCTACCTATATCTGTGATGTAAAATTCAGTAGGTTCCAGGAATTATTATGGTATGTTGAAGACTGGTGGCACACCACCCATGTATGTCATGTTGGGTTTTAAGGGTTTATGGTTGTGTGAATGAGTTCTAACTTCATCTGTATGTGGCAAGGTCATCTCGTGAGGTGCTGACACTACCATGATACCCAGTGGGTACAGAGAAGCCATTATGCTGTATACCCACTTACCAGGATTTGCCTTACCTCCTTATGTTGGGAATTGCAGGAGAGGTCAAGGATCATTGGAGGAGTGAGTGATGGACTGTTACAAGGGACTGAAGCACTGGCACGTGGATTTGCATATGGTTTCAGAGGAGTGGTAACCAAACCTGTGTACAGTGCACGACAAAATGGGTTTGCTGGGTTTTTCTCCGGCTTAGGCAAAGCAGCAGTGGGTGTCGTGGTGCAACCTGTGAGTGGTGCTCTCGACTTTGTGGCTCTCACTGTGAATGGAGTTGGAACTAGCTGTACAAACTGCTTTGAAATCTTTGAGCACAAGCCTAAGTTTGGACCAGCTCGCTTGCCACGGGCTATTTGCGGAGATGGAATCCTACGTCCCTATGATGAGCAGACTGCATATGGACAGGTGGGGAGTTTTTCGCTCTGGTAACAAAAGAAAACAAAAATCTTTATTAAGATGATGGCCTTATTAGTTTCAGAAGTCACATGATGAGATAATAATATTTTGTTACACAATTGGGCAGGCTATTCTGAGACTTGCACAATCGGGTGCATATTTTGGAAGCAAAGATGTATTCAAAGAGCCAGCCAAGTTTGCATGGTCAGATTTTTACCAGGATCATTTCCCTCTGCCAAAGAACAAAATACTGATGCTCACAAATCGACGTATCATGATGCTTGTAGTAAGTACCCCTCTCCATTTCATCTGTTTTTTTTAATCCTTATGTGCATCACTAGACATGAAGGATTGTGGTTTTTTTAGCAATTGAAGCACCATCCATCAATGGGTTTTTCAAAAGAGTTTTTATTTTGGTTTTGCAGCGCACAGCATCTCATGAAAAAGGATCTGACCTCACATTGTCAGACCCTTGCACAATACTGTGGGAGGTTCAATGGGGTAACATACTGGCTATGGAGGTAGCCACAGGGCCATCTGATGAGCTGCCTTCTCATGTTCTTATTCACCTCCGCTATTCCACAAAGAGCTTCGCCCACGTGATCCATTGCTACAGGCCTGATGAGATCCGATATCCCCAAGCTTCCTACATTTACCAAGTTGTTTACCACCAATGGCGTGCACTTGGGGCTGGGCACAATCTTCCTTCCTCCAAGGTACAATTGTCTCCCCCTCACGACCTCTGCGGGTCATTGAGAGATGTTTCTGTTTTGAATTTCCTTTAGTTATGTTGTGGAATGTGCATTTATCAACAGAGAGGAAGACGGCAGCAACATCGTCGGATGACACCAAAGTTGGGTCCAATCGTTGATGCAAACATTGGGAAGAAACTTGAGCAACAAGGCAGTGCAAGTCTGTGCTGGTCAGAAGATGTTGGTGAGTCATCTGCATCAGCAGCAAGCTCTCCAGCACTTTCCTATGAGTGCAGTGAAGGCTTCAAAAAGGAAGTAGTGTTGTTTGAACAAGTTTGGACAACTGATAGGGAACCATCAAGGCAATGTTCCTTCTGTTGCATGGTATGTCCCAATTCCCAACAGACAGATTACATTTGGCTTGAAATTCTTAGTTCAGTACAGACACTCAACTTCACAATCAGTTTCTATGGTCTATTTGTCAAGTTCTGCAATTGTCTGAAGGATCTTGGTTTGCTATTGGGAGTACGTTACAGCAGTTCAATTTTCCACCCAACCACATTGTCTTTACAAGTTAAGAAATCTTGTTGTTTTGCAGGGCTCTGCAGGCAATGAGAAGTGTACAATCTGGCGACCCATTGCACTTGAAGGGTAACATCTATTTCTATCCCATCTTCAGCCAAACTGAACGACTCCTGCTTCACACCAATTTTACTACTAAGATTTATATTTTCTTTTTCTAGCAGTTTCTATTTTCAATGCTAGATGATAGTGCCAGTCATCCTCTTTGTGTTTCAAGAGCTTCAATTTAACTACAGAACATGCAGATAAAGTAAAGCCTTATCCAATTTGATGGGATATGTAGAAAAGAAAAAGACTTTGAGGTCACAATTTTATGAGTTCATATTTTGATGTGGGTTTTCACTTTATTTGCCTGCAGGTATGTCTCAGTGGGGGATGTTGCATATGTCGGAAAGCATCCACCAACAATTGTGATGACTTACAAAAATGGAAAGGGCAGATTTGCACAGCCAACAGGCTTTGATTTGGTAAGCCTGTTTGCAAATATTGCACCATTTCTGTTATGGGCTTGGAGTTCAATTCATCGTTAGAATTGCTCTGTAATGTGTGTCTCTCAGACCTCCGGACAGCTTTTGCATAGTACATGATTGGAGAATCATATCTGTCCTGTACTAGGCAAAAATTGAATTAGGCAGATATATGTAGAGTTTGTCTTGGACTTTTGCATACAATTGTGCTATGCTTTGGAAATGAAATTGATGGTCCATCATCTGGTGACTTCATGATGTGATGAATCCTCCAATTTTGGAGTCTTTTTCAGTTGTATAGCAAAAGTTTCAATTTTGGTTTTTTCCGAAAATGCAGGTATGGCGTAACTGGAAGGATGGAGTCAATGACCCGATTTCCATATGGATGCCCAGAGCTCCAGAGGGTTATGTGGCACTGGGTTGTGTTGCCGTACCCGATTACAAAGAACCTGAAAATGATTCTGTCTGGTGTGTGCACTCCGACTTGACAGAAGAAGCTGAGCTGGAAGAATACCCAGTGTATCACGCTCCCAGTGACTCTCCCTGGCACTGTTTTCTTTACCCAGTGAACAGCGACTCGCTCACTTTCATGGCCATGCGGGAACAGAAACACAGTGGCAGCCCAGTTCCACACCGCATCATCTCAGGCATCTTGCACGAGATCCGATCATAACTAAATTTTCTAGGTACGTAGAAAGAAGCTTTTTCTCTTTTGAGAGCTTCAGAGTGTTAAAATTTGCACACCATAGTTACTCTCTTTGTTCTCTTTTGCTTCAGGAAGGCATTAACAACACAACCTCTGTTTTGTACAGCTTTATCTAGAATCATACAAAATGGGTAGTATTTTTTTTTATATGTTGTAGACTGGAGGAGCATGTGTGATAAAAAATTTGTTTCTGTTATTCTCTGAGGTTCTGAAAGAGCCTTGGGAATGTAAACTGTAACGTTATGTTCATGAAATAACAAAGCGTGAGGAATGTTAGGAGTCTTGGGTTCTTTTGCTTCCAAGTTGGTTGACAAAGAGTAGGAGAGTCTGCGTATCTCTTACTTTCTTCCGTTCTTTTCTCTTACGATTGTGTTAGTGCAGTCAATGACTAGTTCTTATTATAAGGAAATCAAGCTTGATGAAGGAGAGATCAACTATATAACGTGAAAATTCTATCAATCATCTTGAAATGTTGATGTGTTTAGAAAACCCAAAATCTAGTCATATTCAACCAAGGCATTTTTCAAAGGTGAAAGATGTCTTTAGAAAAACACATCTTTCAAAGGTTGATGTCTTTAGATAGATGTACACCTAATCTATTTTTAAAGCTTAGTGTTTTTGTGCTACTAGTATTTTTTATGTTGGACGTTTTTGGATTGAGAATGATATGTTCATCTAAATTACTACTACAATCTAAATGGTTGCAAAAGAAGAGATTTACATAGTTTGTCAAAGCAAATGTGATTAACTAGCTTTCCATATGTTTTAGTGCTCTCAAAAGTTCCAATTGGGGAGAGGGTCATCATGTCCTCATTGGTACTTATCGTTGTGAGGGCAATGTGGCCGCCGGCTAACGTTCTTCTATGGTTTGTCCACCAAGTATCTTTTATAAAATAACCTTTTGGTCTTTCCCAAAATTTGCAACAAAAAAATTTGTTACAAATTTTCTTACAATATGAAATTGTACTTAAAATTGTCAATTCCATATAATTCCTTCTTAAATCGTTGTCTTGTTCTTGACAATATCATTGTGTAAATGTTGATTGAATATTTGTTTTGGTTTTTACATTGTCATTGTGGAAATGTTGATTGAATATTCCTCTTGTTTTTTACAATGTCATCGTGTAAATGTTGATTGAATATTTATGTTGGTTTTTTACAATGTTGTTGTGTCAATGTTGATTTAATATTTATCTTGTTTTTTACAATGTTATTGTGTAAATGTTAATCATTTCAAGAAGACTTTTCATCAAAAATTACTATTTAAAACGTCCATATATTGTTAACAACCTAAATCCTCCATGCAACCTATTGTAATCCATTACATTTTGAATTTTATAAAGGTGAATTAAAACATGAGAAATACGAGGTCAAAAACATAATCCATGGATGTTGTCATAAAAATGGTTTGAAAATGATTGATTTTTTCATTCATCATAAAAATAATAGGTACTTTTAACAAAAATTTTGGAAAATAATATAATATGCCAAAGCAATTTTAATTATTAAATAAATTAACACTAGGATGTTAAATTCATTAAGGTATCACATTAGTAAAATGGATTTTGATTGAGATATCAAATTATTGGAAAAAATAAAATAAAATAAAACTTTAACCATGTATTCGATTCTTTATATTAAGTAAAGGCCTATTATTTTATTTTTTATTTTTTTGTTTGAAAAACGACTCATGTTATTTGCAACTTTACACATAAAGGTCCATATCAATTGGGTAATAACAAACTAAGGGGATAATTCTTGTGGACAAAATGTTCCGTATTACTTAATTTTGTAATTTTAAAATTCATTTAAATGTGAATCATGTGCAAGAAATTAAACAAATTTGATCCATTGCAAAAAAACCACTTACTTAAACATTTCTTTGACACTCATGTTATGTAAAAAAAAGCCTTAACAAAAATGATAAAACTACAAACTTTGTTAGGAAAATGTTAACCAATAGACAATTATGAACTTTTTAATGTTTTTTGGATCTAAGTGTGTTTTCCTTTAATGAATCATATATTGAATCCATATAAAATGAGATTATTAAAACAAAAATTAAAAAATATATTCACATAAAAAATATAAAACCATAACTTGGAACTGAAATAATATAAGTTGTTAATATCAATTATATAGTTTTTAAATAATCTTGATTGTGTTTTGAATGATAATGCCTATTAACTTTTTGTTTCGCATTGTTTTTTAAACCATGAAAAACATTAGTTACGAATTTCAAACATCTTGAAAGATATTTTATATTCATTGGATTATTTTGACAATGGATGTCACAAATACAATAGACATTTTCAACAATAATTTGATATGTTAAAATTGGAAAATTTGATTTAAACATTATTCTAAGAAAATCATTCCTTTGTTTGCATTGCACATATATTCAAAAAACATTGAGTTTATAGTAAGTTGAATGCAATGTTTAAAAAACTTTAATATAATAAAAATAAATGATACCTTTTTAAAAATTACTTAGTGAAAATAGTGTTTCAAACATACTTTTCCATGAAAACTTTGATAGATTATGATTACAATATGAAAAATTTGAAAACATATATTATTAAATTTTACTCATTCATTAGTTTTAAAATAATTTTTAATTAATTAAATTATGGTTTTATTTATTAAAAGTTTATTTTTGTAAGGTTGGTGATGCACTTTTGGGTTTTTTAAATGATATCAAGGTCATAATGGATTGTAAATTTAATGCGCACTATTTAGTTCTTAAAAGAAAAATGTTGGATGCGAATTCCAAGACATTAATTCTAAAATGAGATTAAAACAAACTCAAAAATAAGAATTCAAAATGAATTTGCACAAGCCAAAAATTAGTTAATTATAACTTCAAGGCAAAATGGGTAAATTAAACTCACAAGACACATCAGAACTCAAACTCAAAGAACAACCACCACCTATTTTCCTATTGTATATTTTATGACAAACAATAAGGACTACATCAAAGTGCCAAAAAAGTCCAAAAGGGAATTTAAGTTTTTTTTGATAAAATTTAGTTAACATTGATTAAACCTTAGCTAAAATAAAACTTGACTGAACATTGGTTAAATCTTGGTTTAATTTTTTTTTACTAAACCTTTGCTAAACATTGGTTAAAAAAGTTTTGGCTAAACAATGGTTAAACTTTGGCCAAATTCAAATTTGGCTAAATTTTGAAAAAATTCAATTTTTATCAAACTTTCACATATTTAAACTATGGGAAAAATTAAATCTATTTAAACTTCGGTGAAACTAAAATTTAAAATTAATTAATAATTGATAATGAAAAAATAATTAATGATTTATTAAAGATTGGTTTTTTAAAATTATTTTCATGAATATTTAATTGAATAATAAATTATTAATATTATATTTTCAACTAATTAAATACCTTGGAATTCATAAGTATTTATTACATATAATATATAGTTAATAACTTCTTTTTTTCTTATGTATTTAACTTGATTATCGAATAATTAATTTAGCTATTAATTTACATACCTATTAACCTAATAGGAGTCCAACTAATATAAAACTTAATTTAAAAAACCAATGTGAATGAACGAAATTGAGATATTTTAATTAATTAAAAGGTTAAGAACTAGATGTTTTAAAACTCAAGATTTGAAAATGAATACAAAATAACAATGTTTAATAGTGAAATTTACTTTAAAATAAGGTTTAAACAAAATATAAAGTGTGTATTTTTTGAAGTAAAAATATTTATAGTTAACAAAATAAAAAAACTACTAGAAAAAAATAATGAATGATGTACCACAAGAAAACAAAAAAAACAATAAGCCTATCATTAGAAAAACAATTATGATAAAAACATGGTAAAATTGATAAATTAAAAATGTTTGAAGTTTAATTGTGTTGGCTTTCAAATTTTTCCAAAAATCTAAATATGTATAATGAAAAACTAAATTGCACATGGAACACTATTGAATTAATCATGTTACAATTTTGCATAACCAATGAATAAGGTTCAAAGAAAAAGATTAATGAAAATTGACAATGAAAAGCATTTCAATAACCAGGATGTGATTTTGTTAGTGTAAATTGAAAAGAGCTTCTTCATTTGACCCCAACAATTGCGTCAATCTAATCAACCTTTATAATAACACAAATATAACCTTTGAAGTTCCCAACTAACATGCATGTGTTAATTCCTTTATAATCGTTATAAAAATATAACTAATTGTCATGCCTTAATATTTCAAATAACTAACATATTTCATGAACATATTGGAAAAAGAGCCAAAACAATTTTGGGCACCAAAAAAGTCCATTTACCTACATTTTAGAAGAACATGTCCAATGCTAATACATAGAAATATTATGCAAGATTGCTCAAAACATGTTTACATAAAAACAAAAAATGTTCATACAGTAAAGTAAATCTTGCATACTAGTAATGGCACATGTGATGCAACATTTTTGTTACAAATTCCATGTAAACGTGTTAAGTGTTAAATTATGTTTTCATCAATCATTGGTGCAAATATTATTATTGAACTTGTTTAGTAATGGATAGCCCTGTTAGATATTGCACACACATGCTTTATCAGAATTAAAGTGGAAGTTCCAGTGTGAAATTCGCAAGCCAAAATATCATGTTCATTGTAAAATATTGGCTAAAAATTTATCTGCACATATTGCAAAAGGATGGATGCAACCAATAATTTTTCTTATTACGATACATACCTCAAATTATGCATCAATAAAATTTTAATGTGGTGCAATTACTCTAATCATAAAGTCAAAAGTTACGTAATTGGACATAAGAAAAATAAAAATTATCTCGTAATTATGGAAAATTATTGCAATTAACTCTAAGTTGTATGCAGAACTTTTCAATATTTCTTGAAAACCATGCATGCAAACAAATGCATCTATTAAAATTAGATCCATAAAACTTACTTATAAATAAATAAAATGACAATGTTTTTAAACACAAAAATGGCCATGAAACTATCAAAAAATCAAAACTATAATTAAAACATGTTGGCTACCATTACTCAAACCGTTCAATGAATTTACTAAAATATTATTGAATTTGTATTGTTTGGATGTCATTTGGAGAATTTCCATTCACCATAACAAACTCAAAATGACCATCAACTTTTCTCTAGAAATAAATCACAATAACCGCAAAGATTGTTATAACCCACTTTTCATGAATTTATTGAGTGAAAGATGCAATAGTGTCTATATGAAAAAAATGAAAATGGACATCAACATCATCCAAGGTGTCCACCACAATTAATGTTATCACCTTCAATGAAACATCAAAATTCCCCATTTCAAATTTTGCATGTGTTTGCATAAATTTTTTTTCAATCTTTAAATGTTTCCCTTCATAAATTTGTCAAGATGGAAATTGATTAAGACACCTCTAATTATCACTATGACCATAGTAAACCCATCCAAATTTGTCACATCTCCATGCAAATACGAATAAAGGTTAGTCTTCTCAAAATTTTTGTATCGATGCAATATAATCATTATTAGAATTCCTATTTTTTCAAACTAGCCAAGTTGATTGGATGGTTTTTTTTTTTACTATAGGACATGTAATTTTTACTATAGGCCAAGGGCTTGAATGACAATGGATATTTTTTCACTAATCAATTTGACTAGAATGATTAATTTAACAATTCGTCAAATAGGACATCTAATCAAATTAGATTTTAAAATATCACCTAATCAAAGTAGTTAATTTCCTAGTCAATAAAACCACCCCATGTAGTCAAATTAATTAATGGCCCACTCAATAAAACCACCTATTATACTCAATCAATAGGGCCAATTAAATAGGCTTGGTCAAAATGACCAATGGCCTAGTCGAAAGGGCCAATTACGAATATTAATATTAATTGAGTATTTTGGGACTACATGTAACATTTTGATTATGTTTGACCAATTAATAAAAAAAATTGAAAAAATGTATAAATTAATTAATCATAACCAAATGAATTATAACCAAATTAATTATGGTTAAACTAACTATATATGGTTTACATAACTATGGTTCAACTGATTATATTGAAATTAATTATGGCTAAATTATTTATGAAAAAAAGAATTAAAGTTAAAATTAATCACAATTAATTTAACCATGTTCAATAACTATGATTAATTTAACCATAGTTTATTTAATTGTGCTTGTTTGAACCATGGTTAGTTTAGCAATATTAAATTTAATTATGACTAGTTAATCATAAGTAATTTAGCAATTCTAAATAAATTAACCATGTTTAATTTTATAATACTTGATTTAGCCTTAGTAAGTTTAGTCATGATTAATTTAACCATTACTAATTAAACCATTTTTTCACTTGCCACAATGAATTTAACTATGGTTACCATAAACGTAATTAAATTAATTATATTTATTTTTAGCATATTAATTATTATCCCTAATAAATTTAACCACAATTAATATACACATATTTAATTTCACCATTGTTAATTTGACCATGGTTGGTTTTGCCATAATTATTTTTGGAAATTTTATTATATTCATAATTACTTCATTCATGTTTATTTTAGTTATAATTATTTCATTCATGTTTCTTTTAACCATTATTTATTTATGTATATTGGTATAACCATAAAATATTTCATGAATTAGTTTAAACATATTAACTTTATTCATTATCAGTTTAGCCAAAAAAAATTTACTCATGGTTAATTTAACTATTTATAGTTTAGCCATGGTTGGTTTTGCCATAATTATTTCATTCATGTTTATTTTAACCATAATTAATTTAGGCATAATTGGTTTGGCCATAAAATAATTATTCATTCATTAGCTCAACCATATTAACTTTATTCATGGTTAGTTCAGCCATTTTTATTTTAGTTATGGTTGGTTTCACCATAAAATATTTATTCATTAATTTGTTTGGCCATATTTATTTTAGTCATAGTTTAATTAAACCATACTTATTTTATTCATGGTAACTATATATATTTGATTCATGCTCAATTTAACCATTTCTAATTTAGCCATGGTTGGTTTAACCATACAATATTTATTCCTTGCTTAATTTGGCCATATTAACTTATTTCATGTTTAGTTCAACCATTTCTAGTTTAGCCATGATTGGTCTTTCCATAACTATTTTACCCAAAAATTAATTTAATCATTATATATTTAACCATCACTTATTTAGATATGGTTAATTTTTCGATAATTCTTTTTAATTTTTGGTTCATTTAACCATTATTTATTTAACAATCATTAATTTTCCATAATTAATTATGTTATGATTAGTTTTGTCAAGATTAATTTTGTCGTTGTATATTTAGCCATGGTTGGTTTTGCCATATTTAGTTTAACCACAGTTATTTTTGTTATAATTACTTTATTCATGGTTAGACTAATCATTGTTGGTTTTGCCATAATTACTTTAGTTGCGGTTGGTTTAACCATTATTATTTTACCAATCATTCATTTTTTCATAATTAATTTTTCCTAGATTAAATTAGCCACTTATTTAACTTATGTAATGTACATATGTGGTTAAATAACCCAAATACAAGTAGCTTATATATAAGTGTATTTCTTTATACATACCCTACCTATATCGTACCTATTTACTTGTAATGTAACTTATAGGTAACTTAGTTATTTAAGTTAGGATAGGCCATTTACATAATCTATAATAAATTATTAGTTGGTTAACTAGTTAATTATTTCAAATATAATAATTAATGTGTAACTAAGTAGTTAAATATTAATTATTACAAATACATTATCGAAATATATAATGAATTAGATTTGTAATAATTAATTATAATTTGGTTGTAATTATTACTTATAACTAAATAACTAGATATTAACTATTATTAATTTTTATTTTAACTTAATTAACATACCTATTTACCTACTTCTTTAACTATTTATTTACTTAATCTATGTTTCTTACATAATTATTTAGGAATAATGTTATGTGAACTAAAAAGCTCTAGTGTTGTGTGCACATGATAATGTTTCTTCTTCCCAAAAATTGGTCCCATATTGTTTGTCATCCTTTCCAAATGATGAGCAACATAAATAGATGCACCCTAAACATCCAAAACATAAGAAATATTTTTTAAAAAAAGGTCATTGGAGATGAACCAATTGAAAAGTCTTAACCTTAAAGGTCAAATTCAAAATGAAATAGGATTTTCATACTTAGGTCATCTAGGTGTAAACTTAATCTAAGTGGTGTACATTAAAGCCTAAAAAAGGTCATAACTTAAATTGCTTTAACCTACTTTTGGCTTTTATACCTAGTTTCTAATTACAGGCTCCTGAATGTAGGCCTAAAAGCTTAGGTTGTAGGTTCATAGACATAAATATTTTAGAAGTGGGTTTTTAATTTTAGACTTAACCTAGGTTACTTAGGTTTTATCCACATAACCTAATGATCAATATCTAAATGCCATGTGGCATAATATAGTGGCCAATGCTTAAATGTCATGTGACATAACTTAATGGCCAATGCTTAAATGCCACATGGCATACCTCAGTGGCCATTTTGTAAATGTCATGTGGCATAGCCTAAGTGGCCAATGTTTAAATGCCACATGGCATTTGACATGTCAAAATGGTGTTTGACTAGTCAAAAAATCATTTGACTATTGTATTGACTAGTCAACATGATTACTCAAAAATGCCAATTGAAATGACCAGTCAAAATTATAGTCGAAATGATTAGTCAAAAATGCCAAAATAGGCCTAGTCAAAAAGTACATGGCTTAGTCAAAATGGACAAGGTCAAAATGACTATGAAGATTTTTTGATGCATGTCCAAAATGGGTCCTTTGTTACCAAAATTTTTAGTTTAAAAAAAAAGGAATTCTAGTAGTGAATGCACTCAAAAGCCACATTTCTAATTATGGAGTCTAATTCATCCAACACAACAACAAGACGATTGTTCTTGTTAACCATGATGTAACAACAAAACACTATACACAAATTAATTCAAAACTCAAGATTATAAAGATTAAAATGAAGACACTTATTTGAACATAGATGATTTGGAAATAATTGTTATGGATAGCAACAAAAAATGATGCTTAAAATGAAAGAAGACAAAACTTATTGATAATGAAATGCATCATGTTTAGGGTTCAAACTAAATAGGAAATGCAATTCAAATTTCAACTTTAGCAATAGGTATCTAACTTAAACAACAAACAAACCACAATTAGCTATTGTTACATTATTTTTTAACAGCTCAATTGAGTTCATAGTGGACTTTGTTGTTATTTTCATTTGTGATTGTGCAACTTCAATATTAGTTTCAACTTCAAAATAGTTTCAATAGTTACATTCGTCAAGTTTTATTAATTTCACCTTTGTTGAATTCATAATGTATTTAGACCTATCATTAGCTATGTGACTAATAAATATCCTACCTAAGAAGTCATAGATTGATCTCTTCTATTCACATCATTTTGCATAAAATTTCGTGTTCAAACCGCATGTAAGCAACTTTTTCAATGGTCTCCTCACCAATAATGCTTTGAAAAAACTTACCACATATTGTACATGACAATTCCATGTTGGAACAAGGGCCAAAGCCTTTGTAAAAAGATCCCCTTGGCCTTTGTAAAAAGATTTGGCCCAAATTTCATTTCATAGACAACACACACCTTCATCACAATAAACACATAAACATATTATTAATTTCAATACATTTGCTTTTAAAAAAAAACACAACAAGAGGTAAAATCATCTAGAATTTTACAAAATAACACTAACAAGATAACACGAAATAAAAAGTAAATACTAGAAAAACAATCAACAACCCTCCACAACAAACTTAAGTTGTTCATCAAACTTGCCTTTGGAAACAACCACACATCAAATGCCACAAAGGAAAGTTCTACAAAGTTGACAAATTTATGCTCCTACATGCATTATTATCCAACACCATTCAAGCGAGTGAAACATGTGTGAAAGACTGTAAGAACCTTAACAATATTCAAGTCAGGTACAAAATTTCAACATCAGACATAATCATAATCAAAGCCACATGAAAAAATGAATTTCACAGGAATGATGTTTATGAATTCCAGTTCAAATCTTCACCGTAAAAGTAGTATTAGTTTGAACCTCCTCCTAGATATTATGTTGGGCTTTAGTTGCAACCTTCAATGTAACACTAGTCTTTGAATCAAAACAATCACACCCACAATCAAAACCTTTGTACACAAGTTGCACTCCTCATGCAATTAAACTCCAAACATTAGATTGCAACTCATGGAAACATTCTATTTGGATGCCACACTAAAGAACATCAAAGAACATGTTACTTTGAATACAATTGGATTGAATCCTACAACCGTTTCATGAACACAATATATAATAATTCGACAATCATAATCTACATAACCCTTCGTCTAATTTTTAAAAAAAAAGGTCAATTTGATATTCTACTCGTTATAGGATGGTACAAGCCTTTTGAAACTTGCTAGAACTATGATCCATTTGCTTATAAGACAACTAAAACACATACCACAAAAAATTCATGGAAACATGAGCAACCCACATGAAACCAAGGAAATGGTGAAAGATTGTACCTAGCTTAATTTGTTGACATATACAAACAAAACTCTCCATTACAATTATTTTCTTCACTTCCAAACATAGACTGTTGTCAGGCTTTTCATTTTCACACACAATATTGACATATTTAAAGAAATTGCTTACACCTAATTAACTAGACTTCCATACCAAACTTCAAATAAAGATCTTGGAATGAAAGTTTTAATTCAAATGATACGAAATAACCTATCCACCTTTCGAGGTTCTTCTATTACCTTTCTTTGAACGTTTGAAAAATTCAACACCCTGTGTAAGATTTTTTTACAATTCATCTCTACTTCAATATCATCTACCGTCAACTCTGCATTGAAACTAATAGTTTGACCATGTGATCCCCAATCATAAGGTGTCATTGTTACAAGGCTCCATGAGCCTTTGGTTGTCCTTGCCTTAAGGGTTGTTACACCTTTTAGTGCTACATGCAAAGAAATTATGAATCATTTTGGTTAGGGAGAATAGGTTTTAAACTTTCAAAATAAGCTTTCAAGAAAAAATATCATTGTAATCCAACATGGAGACAAAGCAAATTTGACAAAATGATGGCTAAAGTTGTTATGGTATAATGCCACCTATATAATAACAATATAAGGCAAAAAATAAATGAAACCTAATTGATGGGGCACTCACCATTGGCAACTGGAGCTATGAGGGTATGATATCACCAATAGTCAATCCACACATTAACAATAGAGCTAACAATAATAGCCATGTGTTCATGATTTGCACCCATACTTTCTACCATTTCCACACATTGACCAACAACCAAAAGAAGAGTTCAAACAACTACCATGGATATTTTGGAGGATGAATCATTCGATTAAGATGTTGTTGTGGCAACAATAACTACAACAATTTTTGGTGCTACACCAACAATTGCGATAACTACATGGACTTGTGCATTTTGAGAACAATTTGTTATTTTCGACTTTTCTTTGAGGTCTTTAATCCAAAGTCCATTGACATCCCCCTTAATGGTGTTTGGACCATGTTAAAGCTTCTTTGGAACTACAATTGCATTCAAACCCAAACAATAGTTTTACGATATAAAAACAACACATGTTTTGTAAAACCTAGTTTTGGCATGAAGCCATATACATACTTGCACATTATTAGAAAGTTCAAAGCATTTGAAAATGTTTAATAATTAATGCCATGTGAGCTTGCAAAGTATCTTTGATGGTCCACTAGTGCTTCAATAACCATTATCACCCAAAATGGGTTATTTTTAAAATAATAAATGAAGCCCATTAAGGGTGATTTAGCAACCATTGGTGAAATGGGTCAATTTTCTTAATCATTGTGAACATTGGGCGAAAAGGTTTCTAGTTGTATCTGCACATGCAAGAACAATTACACCCCAAAATGCCACCATTGGTAGGGTTTCATTATTGGGAAATATTGAGATGAATAGACGTTTCTATGCACCATTTTACAAATGGTTGTGGTTTCTTTGGCAATAATGCATGCAAAAAAAAATTTCAGCTCCTTTGGGTATGTATAATTTGCTTGCTTTTCAAACCTAAAACCAAAAATGTAAAGATGAAAGGAATAGAACAAATTGATTCCTCAAATACATAGTCGCAAGTTATGTATACCTTATAATCATCTATGTGGTGAGGAGACCAACAAGGGCTTGTTGACCCCAATGTTGTTCCATCATTCTGCAAATTCTTGTGTGAAATAAATGGTGAAAGTTCCTACCAAAAAAAAACATAGACACATGAAGAGGAGGAGAAGGAGGCCTTAATTGACTCAACCAAAAAAAACTATAAATGATGATGATGGAACAACAATCATGGTGGTGATGGAGTTTTTGCTCTTCACTTATGTCTAAACCCATCATCGCAAATGATTTTGTCTGTTGTTGCTAATGCTGGAACATGAAAGAGGAGAGTGGAAAGGAAACTTATAGTTGTAGAAGTCATGATGTGTTCCATCACTAACTAAGAGGTCATAGAAGAGGCAAATGTGAAACAAGATATTCCATGAGTGTAACAAAAACTCCATAGGCTCTCAAGGTGTTATTGATACATGGGCGTCAACATGGGGTAATTTTCATCATTATTATTCATAAATGATTGTTGTTGCGGTTGCAAAAAACTATCTTTGGATACAATTCAAAGTTCTAACAACAAGTATTATCACCAATTCACTTAGTGAGATTGGGCAAATGTTTGAATATTATTCAAGCTTAGTTTCAAACAACTTATACTATGTCATTGATTCACCACATTCTCTTGCAAGTGAGACAAGGCTAGGTGTGAAGATAGAGGATAAAGAACGTACGTTGAAGAAGGTGCAAGTTTTAACACAAAAGTAGAGATTGGTTGAAGAAGAAAATCCTTTCAATGGTGATGGTTATCAAATAATACAACGTTCAATACCTAAAAACCTAATATACTTAAGGTTATATCCACCCAAACATGAAAAATTACATCCATTTGAAAATTTTCATTTTGTGAACACTTGTCGTTTCCACATTGGCCAATGAGTGAACCAAAATTTTATTCCCAAATCCAAATCCTGCACATGTGCATAGTTTCTTCCCTCTAGGTAGAGCCAACAAACCGATCACAAAGAGGGTCAACAACTTTAATTAAAAAATGAAGCACTTTCATTTTCCAACATAAATTTATCAAGTTTGAAGCAATGATAAAATCACTTGTAATGATAAAACTTAGTGTTGATATTGATCATCATCACCTTCCCTTTCAAGTGTACTTACACATTTTTTCAATCTTCATTTGTTAACAATCCTCATGTGCACAACATGAGATTCAACATTCAACAACAACCTTTCACTAAAAATGGCCAATCAAAACCACAACCTTGTGTTAAGAAGCATTCGGTAGGACACAACATAAAATCAATGCATTCAATGAAACAAGGAGTCGCAATGTGCAAAAAGAATGTGGGCATGGCTAAGTTTTAGAAAATCAAAACAAAACAATTGCAAATGAACCACAAGGACTTAAAGAAAGCTAACCCCTTGCAAAAGCATGACGATTGTGTAGTGGCAAAGATCATAAGGTGCTTGTGGACTGGTGAAATTTGAGGATCCACAACTTTTGGGTCTTTGAAATTAGGTTTTTGAAAACTTCTACATTGTGAATACTAAGATGATTTTGAAATAAATCGATATTTACTAAAAAATTTTTTAACTACTTCCATATGTTAAAGGTAATCATGTCTTAAAAAACATAACAAACTTTTTTTAAAGTGTATTAAGAAAGCACGTTATAATACATAATTTTGTGTTCATGTTTTGGGCATCCATTATATTCTCAGGGAAACATTGCATTTTTAAAGGCAAAATTTATAAAAAAAATTCAACCCAACTATCCTCCTTTGGCAAAAAAACTACCTTGGGTAAATGTTTTATGATACAACCTTGGTCTTAAACAATATCCCCAAAATTTGGGGGAAAAATCACCAAATGTTTATAAAAAAATTGAAAAAAATTCATGACATTTGGATTTTGCTTTTAGTTTGGTAACAATTTTTAAAATAATATTTATTATTATTTAAATTCGTTTAAATAACATGTTGCCATTTAATGTTAAATTTTTCTTGGGATACTGGCCATTGATGCAACATTTTGAAATTTCAAAAGAAAATTCACTAGTCCTTTATGACAAAAATTTAAAAAATGGGTTCAAAATCATAAAAATCACATTTGATTGTGAACCATTTATTAAAAAGGATAGCAAGAAACTTATGAAAAATTGTTGTGATTTTAATAATCATATTTTTTAGTTTCAAAATTAAAAATTCATAACATTGAAACAAAAATTTTAAAAAATTAATTATTTAACATGCCGGTGCCAAAGCCACCTCAGTATTATGGTAGAACCCTACTCTTAAAATCGCCTCTAGATGAAAAGAAATTCAAAAGCCTTGAAAGAAGAAAGAAAAAATTGTTAATTAGGTTTTTGTTTCAAGTAAAGCTAAAGCCCTTGGACAAGGGCATTGTGGAAATCAAGCTACAATTGACATCACCTCATGTGAGCCCTTATTCTTGTAAAGGGTTTCATTTTCGCACCTGAATTCATTTTGGTGTCATTCCTTATTGTCTTTGTTTTGTTCCCATGTTTTCTTAGACACCTATGTTACTTAACACATAAAAAAACATGCACTTGCTGAAGTTACAACATTTAGACTAGTTTCATAACTCAAAGTTAATCTCGACCTCTAGATTGGTGGGACTAAAACTCGTTGCAAACTTACTAAGTGATCCAAAGCCTTGTACCCTAGAATTATATCTTTCATTTTTCAACCTAATCACAAATTTGTCTAGTTCATCAATTTAGTGCATCAAGAACATCCTCTTTCTCAAACTTTCACTTGTTAACATTTATACAATTCATGAGTCTATCAAATCAAGAGTCAAACCTAGCCTAACACTTAAACTCAGAACCCAAGATGTCACAAAGGTTGCCCCACAATGGTCTAAACTTGAACCTCAACCAAACGAATTCCCACACTTTGAAGGTCCACCTAGAAAGACATGTCAATCACCTTGAGCCTTTACCCTACACATAGTCATGATAATAACCATCATTATAAGAATAATAATATTTAGAAAATATTAAATTTCAAAAAAATAAATAAATAAAAATTGTTTGGGAGATACTCTTCTTCTTTGTTTGGTTGAAGGTCCAACTAGAAAGGCATGTCACTCACCTTGAGCCTTTACCTTACACATAATCATGATAATAACCATCATTATAAAAAATAATAACATTTAGAAAATATTAATTTCCAAAAAAAAGAAAAAAAAGAAAAGTTTGTTTGAGAGATACTCTTCTTCTTACACATAATCATGATAATAACCATCATTATAAAAAAAATAGTATTTAGAAAATATTTATTTCCCCGAAAAATAAATAAATAAATAAATAAATTTGTTTGGGAGATACTCTTCTTCTTCTTCGTTTGGTTGGTTTTGAACTCGCTCTCGCCGTTCCCGTTCCCGTTCCCACTGTCGTTCCCGTTCGGGCTCTTGGGCTTCTTATTCTTCTTCAGGCTTTTGCCGTTTCCTTGCGAAGAAGTTCTTGCTGGTGCGTGCTGAGCTGCTGCCCTTGTTTTTCCTTAAAGATCGCTGGCGGATCTCACGTCTTAAGAACAGCAATAACAAGAAGATCGGAAAAAGCTGCATCCAGCGATCTTCTTTTTGTTTTTTTCCATTGCCATTTCCGTTGTTATTGCATTAGAGGAGGAGCTGCAGACAGACTGGTGGGCGTGCGTCTTAGAAGAAGAAAGAAGCCGTGGGGAAGGTCAGAACTGTTCCATTTCCATCGCCGATTGTTCAGGTATGATCTGATTTCCTTTCTTCTTCTTCTTCTTCTTCTTCTTCTTCGAGAAAGAAGAGATTTCGCGGGGGCGGAGTTGTTGCTCTGGATGTGAGTCAGTCTGCTAGGATTGGATTGATGAGGAAGAAGAAGGAAGGTTGGTTTTCTTCTTGGTTGGAGCTTGTTTGTTCTTGAACCCTCTCTGTGTATGTGCGCGCGCTCTTGCTTTTTGTTTCTAGGTTTTGGCATTGGATTAGCTTTGTCTGTTTGTTTGTCGCGGGAATAAGGTGCTTAAGAAAACGGAAATCTGGAAGTTATAGAACAAAGTTTCTTGTTCAGCTTTTTGAAGAGTTGGACAAAGCTTTAGATCTTAAGTAGGTTTGATCTTGGACTTTGAACTCGGCGGCTCTCTTCTTTTTTGCGCGAGATCCAACACTCTTCATAACGGTACAGATTGTTGCATTTCCGTGTTTTTTTTTCTTCCTATCTTTTCCTTATTTCCCCTATTTTTTCCTAATTGTTCCCCCTTTTTCCCTCAAGGTTCTGCAATTCTGTGTGCTTAGCAGATCTGTTGGATGGAGATGACTGGCCTAGTCTTGGTCCATTGCAGTATTGAAGCTCTCTAGTGGAAAGGAAGCCTTGGACTCAGAGCTAATTTTGTTGTGTTTTCATGCCTTTTTTTTTCTATAGCTTGTTCTGCATTGCTGCTGCTCTGGAGCTTTTTTCCTGAGGAAAGATCAGAAAACAGGCAACTGGTTATGTTGGAGGGAAGCTACACAGTGGTGGAAGGAATGTGTGCTACTGGAAGGAATTGAATTTTTGCAAGAAGGAATTTTTCTTGTGTGGTGGTGTCAGCTGAAAGGAGACATCATATATCATTTGAAATAAGCAAGCAACTGGCATGCTGCATTGAGTCCTCTTCTTTAGGAGAATAAACTCTGGTAATGGAAGCAAGTATCATGTGCAGGCAGTGACAGACAGATCAAATTAGGTTTTGCAGTTCGAGGGCTGCATTCTTGCTGTGGATCTGTGCGGGAACGGATTTGGGGGGAGTGGGTACAGGCAAACATGCTGACCAGGTTTGAGACCAAGAGTAATCGTGTGAAAGGGTTAAGCTTCCATCCCAAACGGCCATGGATTCTTGGCAGCTTGCACAGTGGTGTGATTCAGTTGTGGGATTATCGGATGGGCACACTCATTGACCGCTTTGATGAGCATGAAGGTCCCGTTAGGGGTGTCCACTTCCACAAGTCTCAACCTCTCTTTGTCTCTGGAGGTTTTGCTTCTTTCTTTCCCTACTCCAGTTCATCACATTCTCTTCTGATTTTGCGCTTGTCTGTCTGAGAGAGAGAGACAGAGACAGAGAGAGAGGTGCCTTCATAATTGGAAGAAGGTGATTCTTAAGACACAAGTTGTGTTGCAAAATGCAGGGGATGACTACAAGATTAAGGTATGGAACTACAAGCTGAGGCGTTGCCTCTTCACACTTCTTGGTCACTTGGACTACATCCGTACAGTGCAGTTCCATCACGAGTCTCCCTGGATTGTGTCAGCAAGTGATGATCAAACAATCCGGATATGGAACTGGCAGTCCCGCACCTGCATCTCAGTCCTCACAGGCCACAACCATTATGTGATGTGTGCATCTTTTCACCTGAAGGAGGATTTAGTGGTTTCTGCATCCCTAGACCAGACAGTACGAGTCTGGGACATTGGTGCTTTACGGAAAAAGGGTGTGGCACCAGCAGAGGATTTGATGCGTTTGACACAAATGAATACTGACCTTTTTGGAGGTGGGGATGCGGTGGTGAAGTACGTACTTGAGGGCCATGACCGGGGTGTCAACTGGGCTTCTTTTCATCCCACTCTCCCTCTTATTGTCTCTGGTGCTGATGATCGCCAAGTGAAACTTTGGCGCATGAATGGTACGTGTTTTCAAACAATTTTCCCCAGAGTTATGGGTATTAAGTTGGATGGGGATATTAGATCCTGAGACATGTACTAGGAGCTTTTAATGCAGAACAGGTTTGTCAACATTGGTAGTCTGATGAAAGACAATGTTTTGGGTCAAATTTGGTAACTTGGTGGAGCAGTTTTTTCTTGTATCCTGCTCACTACATAGGTCTTCATCTCATGAGACTATGGGCACACTATATAGTCTGTCTTAGCCTGAGTGTTTGTTCTATGTGAGCAATTGTGTTCGATAAGTTGTGATGATGAAACAATATTTCTTTGTAGCAAGGAAGAATGTGTTGTTGTGATCCTTCTCTGATTGCAACCTTTTTCTGGTGAATCAGACACAAAGGCATGGGAGGTAGATACTCTGCGGGGTCATGTGAACAACGTTTCATGTGTGATTTTCCATGCACGCCAAGACATAATTGTATCAAACTCTGAGGACAAGAGCATTCGCGTATGGGACATGTCCAAGCGCACTGGTGTGCAAACTTTCCGCAGGGAGCATGATCGGTTCTGGATCTTGGCTGCTCATCCAGAAATGAATGTCTTAGCTGCAGGACATGACAGTGGTATGATAGTGTTCAAGTTGGAAAGGGAGAGACCTGCATTTGCTGTGCAAGGAGGCACTCTCTACTATATCAAGGAGCGGTACCTTCGCACATATGACTTCTCAGCACAGAAGGATAACCCTCTGATTTCAATCCGCAGACCTGGGGCAACAGCCATGAATCAAGCACCTAGATCTCTCTCATACAATGCAGCTGAAAATGCAGTGTTGTTGTGCTCAGATATTGATGGGGGTTCTTATGAGCTTTATGCAATTCCAAAGGACACAACTGGGAAGGGTGAGAGCACTCCTGACTCCAAGAGAGGCTTGGGTGCAGCTGCTGTGTTTGTCGCAAGAAACCGATTTGCTGTCTTGGACAGGAATCACAATCAGGTAAGAGATGACACTGTCCACACTAGTTACTGACATCTTTCCAGAAAGTCTGAAACTTTATACAACTGGGCAACTGCTTGAGCCTGTTACAGCAAAGTCTTATGCTCAGCCACCAACCCCTTATTTAATGTTGCAAAACGCAGTCAAAATATTAATGGCTATGCAGTGCCTGGGTTTCTAATGCATAACTGCATGCATCAGGTTCTAATCAAGGACATGAAAAATGATGTGACCAAAAAATGCAACCTACCTGTCTCTACCAGCGACATTTTCTATGCAGGAACTGGCGACCTGCTGTGCCGGTCAGAAGACAAAGTCGTTCTGTTTGATGTCCAGCAGCGCAGCACACTTGGAGAGCTGACTGCACCATTTGTGAAATATGTCGTCTGGTCCAGTGACATGGAGAATGTGGCTCTTCTCAGCAAGCATGCCATCATCATTGCAAACAAAAAACTCGTGCTCAAATGTACAGTCCATGAGACTATCCGTGTCAAGAGTGGGGCATGGGATGAGTCAGGAGTATTCATCTACACAACTGTCAACCACATCAAGTACTGCTTGCCAAATGGTGACAGTGGCATTGTCCGCACTCTGGATGTACCCATCTACATCACCAGAGTGTCAAAAAACACCCTCTTCTGTTTGGATCGTGATGGCAAAAATCGGGTCATTCAGATCGATCCTACTGAGTACAGCTTCAAATTGGCACTGCTCCAGAGGAAATATGACCAGGTACAGAACTATTTTGCATCTTTCAAGGAGCAGGTGGTTGCTCACTGTAGAAGCTATTTGAATATGTCTATGATTTGCTTGTCCTCAGGGTTTTGTTGTGAACTGGTTTGTCTTGGATGGTGCAACAGGTTCTCCAAATGATCCAGAACATGAAGCTCTGTGGACAGTCCATCATAGCCTACCTTCAGCAGAAAGGCTTTCCTGAGGTGGCATTGCATTTTGTCAAGGATGAGCTCACACGGTTCAACTTGGCTATTGAATGTGGCAACACTGCTGTGGCAGTGGCATCAGCAAAGGAGATTGATGACAAGGATTGTTGGCACCGTCTGGGTGTGGAAGCTTTGCGGCAGGTGCGAGGAATGACTGAAACGTACAACGAATTTGCACCAAGTCAAATAAGATTTCTGTGCTTTTGTAGTATTTCAAATTTCCAGTATTTGCTGACCAGCATGTATTTAGGATCACCTTGTTTGTTTAAGTCGATCATATAATAAGCTGCAAAGATGACTTTGTGAGCTTATGATCAACATTTTTGCGTGCTGTAGTCTCTGTATTACTTGTCTCTGTGCTCAAACTTTGATGGCTGATGTTACAGGGAAACTATGAGATTGTGGAATATGCATATCAGAAGACGAAAAACTTTGAACGTCTGTCTTTCCTGTACCTCATCACAGGAAACACAGAGAAGCTTTCGAAGATGCTTAAGATAGCAGAGATGCGTAGTGATGTGATGGGCCGGTTTCATAATGCACTATACCTGGGTGATGTTCAAGAGAGGATCAGAATTTTTGAGGAGTCAGGGCATCTTCCTTTGGCGTATGCAACAGCAACAACCCATGGACTTACAGATGTGGCTGAAAGGCTAAGAGAGTTGCTCGAAGATGTCCTCCCCACTATCCCTCCTCCAGAGAAATGCTTTTTGCTGATGCCCCCCAAACCAATAGTACAGGAAAGCAACTGGCCCCTTCTGACTGTGAGCAAAGGCTTCTTTGAGGGTGCATTTGGGGAGTCTGGTGCTGTTGACCTGGAAGAGGAGGCTGCTGAGGGAGCTTGGGGAGAGGACTTAGATCTTGCAGTGGCAGAGAATGTGGGAGAGGATGATGATGCGGTAGTGGTTGAGCACGAGAAAGGTTTGTTATTTGACTTTGGTTTATGTGACATTATGTGAACTTATTTAATGAAACAATTTCTTATTCCTAAGAAGAAGCTTGTAACGAAGAATATGGAGGAATTGAAACACAAGGAACTTCAAATTGTCTTTTTTTCTTTTGCAGGTGAGGATGATGAGGAAGAGGGCTGGGAAATGGAAGACCTTGAGCTCCCTGCAGAGCTTGCTGTTGCTGATGTTGTTCCTGCCAGCTCTGGTTATTTTGCTGTTCCACCACCAGGGATACCAACCAGCCAAATCTGGGTCCAGACCTCATCTTTGGCTGGAGAGCATGCAGCTGCAGGTGCATTCGACACAGCCATGCGACTGTTGAATCGGCAGCTGGGCATCAAGAACTTTGAACCTCTGAAGAGCATTTTCCTTGAGCTCCATCTGGCCAGTCATACCTCACTTCCAACTATGGTATCTCTCCCAGTGCTTCCCTTGGCTCTTGAGAGAGGGTGGAGTGAAACTGCAAGCCCGAACATTCGGGGCTTGCCTGCACTTGTTTACAAGCTTTCCTCGCTTGAAGAGAAACTTAAAGTGGCCTACAAGACCACTACTGAGGGGAAATTCACTGAAGCACTGAGGTATGATCCTATGAATGACCTACCAAATGATTTGACAATCAATGCAGAAACGGCTTCATGTTCTTTATACAATGGTGCTGCTTGTATGTATGTTACTGTCTTACTGGAAATCAGAGTATGGGGTGCTCCTTCAGATAGGTTCGTACTTTGTAAGAGGCAAGTTTTTCTCAGCATTGGTGAAGAGCAGTCTGGTGTTTTTTCTGTTCTGTGCAGGCTTTTTATTAACATATTGCACATCATTCCAGTGGTAGTGGTAGATTCTCGCAAAGAAGTGGATGAGGTAAAGGAACTACTGGGAATTGCTAAAGATTATGCCCTTGCTTTACGCATTGAACTTAAGAGGAAGGATCCAGCTTTGAAGGATGACCCAGTGAGACAGGCAGAGCTTGCTGCTTATTTCACACACTGCACCCTTCAGCCCACACATCTGAAGCTGAGTCTGCAGTCTGCAATGTCTATTTGCTTCAAATTGAAAAACTTTGGTACAGCAGCAACATTTGCCCGCAGGCTTTTGGAGCTGAGTCTTTCTCCCCAGGTGGCAACCAGAGCTCGCCAGGTACTGAGGTTTTACTCCTTAAAATATGCAATAATTTTCATAATTTCTTCTTGCCTTTCTTTGGACAATTCACCGTCTCATCTCAATCAGCACATCTGAGACTAGTGAAGTATAATTGTCTGGAAAGTAATATTGTTGGAAGTCTTTCACTGACAGAGATTGTTGACTTGTGTTTGTGTCTAACTTCACTGGGCTGTATCATCTTGCAGGTCTTGCAAGTTGGTGAGAAGAACCCCAAGGATGAGTTGCAACTGAATTATGATCCTCGCAACCCTTTTGTAGTATGTGGGTCCACCTTCACACCAATCTACCGGGGCAGTCAAGACATCTCTTGCCCCTACTGCCGAGCACGATTTGTGCCTGAAACTAAGGGTAGCATGTGCTCTGTATGTGACCTAGCTGTGGTGGGCTCCAATGGGTCAGGCTTGTTGTGCTCTGCAACCCAGGTGCGGTAGGTTGGTGCCCATTGCATCATGTTCATATGTCTGTCTTTCTCTTTGTGTTTGCCTCCCTTCTCAATTTTGATCCTTTTGGGGATAAGAGGTTGGTGGAGAGCTGCTCTTTGTCATTGCTACACGCATTGTGTGGCTCTTCATGGGTAATTAAGCACAGAGGTCTATTCCATCACATTTCATTGTCTGTTTAACATGCATGAAATGCACAATCAAAGGATGACAAGAGATGTAGTGAGGACTTTTGAGGAGTACCACGTTTGTTGATCTTTCTTAAGTGCACTGACAACTTTTGAAAAACCAAAACACTCATTTTTAATTGAAATATATTATTCCAAAGAGCACCCACTCTTGAAATTCTGTGAGAGTGTTTGTGCTTGTGTGGAAAAGTCATTCACAGGAAACAATCTGTTCACTTTTAGGTTTCACCTTTGTTTTGGTAGAGCTTTCAACTCTTGCAGATTGTTTCATCTACTTACTCAATATGTGTCACAGCCTTCTGTATTACTGGGGTTCCTTTTTTGAGTACAAGGTGGATGTACCATGGAGCTTATTGACTTGTTGGCTTCATCCTTACATATGATTTGTAGTGTTCAACAATGTGATGTTTCATTTGCTGTTCTGGTTGCTACAAATGCAAATTTTAAGAAGTCATTTGATTGTGAATTGTTATCCTATAGCTTGCTGATCTGATGTTCTGAACTGACAAACTTTCTCAGTTCTCATTAGATATGACTTGTAATTACTTAGGGTCTTGGACATTGGTCTTCCTTTCTTTGCTTGTTTTGTAATCTGTGTTTCCTTTGTTTTCCATATCTGTTGTTTTCTCTTTGTGTTTCTTGTCTTGTAGACACTTGGGGAGCACACTCTTGGTTCCTAGCTTGTTTTGTGTTTGTGTTTGTGTTTCCTTTCTTTTCATGTTTACTAATGCTTTGTGTTTCTTGGTAAAAAGCTTCTGAAAGTTTGTTGAACGAACTTTTGAGGGTTATGAAGTCATGGGAAGATCGACAGTGCTTTTGAAAGGTGACAAAACTTTTGAGGGGCAAGTCAGATCTCCTGAGATGGGGAGTGGCATTTTCAGAATGAGAAAATGCCGAGAGATGAAGCTCACACTCTCAATTCTTGAAGGGCCAAGATGTGCAAGGGGTGGCAAGCAACAAGTCTTGTGAAAAGGATGACGATATGAAAGGCAAGTGATATTTTACATTTTACATCTAAAATGTTCAATGGAGAAAATCTTTTTTATCTTGTAAGATGACCATTTTTAACTTTAACATTTGAATATCCATTGCAAAATTAATTTGATTGAAGGGCATTTTACACTTGAGTATCTGGGCCATGGCCCATGGAACCTCATGGTGCCCTATTCTTTTGGATAACACCATGGCAAAGCCTATTATGGGCCTTTGTTCCTAGTGTAAATCCAAATTAGACCCAAAAATCATTTTTTAAAACTTTTCAAAAATACAACTAGCTTTTTACATTTTTATTCATCTTTTTTTTTTCTTTTTCTTGTTTTCTTCTTTCTTCTTTGTTTTATCTTCCATACTACACACCATGGATGAAAAAAAGAAAAAAGGAATTTGATGATGATGGCTATGCTTTGGTATTTGTATATGTTGATTCATCAAGTGGCGAGCATTCAAGCCCCTTGTTTTAAAGTATGGAATGGAAAAAATCAACATTGTTTGTAGTTGCGTGTAATTTGTTATGGAGGAATAAACAAATTGTTTGCATTTTTTTTATGTAATGTGAATGCAAGGACCGATTTTTACTTGGTTTTGAGTACTTACATATAAAACTTGTTCACGCAAATAACTAGAGTTTCTTGTACTAACATTTTAACACCTTTGTGAAAAGTTAGGTCCACACTTGCAATCTATATATGTATATATATATTAGAGATCCAATTTTAATAGAAAATAGAGTTGGAATGTTTTTAATAGGGTTATGAAGTTGAAATGGCTTGCAATTAGTGGGTGATCTTTTTGGAGAAGCTAAAGGCAAGTTTTAGGGTTTGTGAGAGACTTTTGCAACAAGGGGAGGTTAGATTTATGGTAGTTTAAAGTTTTGAGAAAAATAAATAAAACTTTGTACATGGAATTTCACATATCATATAACAAATATTTATCAATAGAAAGTGTATCTTTTGGGATTATGAAATTGGTTGGACTATTAGTATGCATAACTAGACAATTTTCCCAACTTACAATAGTTGGGAATATGTGTATTGAGGGCTAGGTTTTCCTCTATAAGTTGGCTAATGATGCAACTTATCCAATTAGACCATGAATTTATTTTCTATTCAAGAGAAGAGGTGATTTAGCCTTGGAAGATTACAATACACACACACACATGCATGCAAATGTGTGGAATGAACCTTTGGAGTTTTAAGGTGCAAATGTGGGATAATCATGAACAATATGGTTTGTCAATTACGTTTTATACCCTTTTATTGATTCTACATGCATAATTTTGCATAACATATGCATTTGGGTGCAAACTAGATTCAAGGAATCATCTCAAGACACAACCATTACTTTGTTTTCCATTAAAGTAATGGTTATTTAAATTGTTGTTAACTTTTTGTATGAATTTTTACAACAATATTCCTAGTGTATTATGGGAACATGTTAATTTTTTTGAAATTAACCTAATAAGTATGGAATATGCAAAAATATTTTCAAGACAATGTCACCAGTGTTTTTCATTGCTTAAAGAATTTTTAAAAAAGACTTCAAATGATTTGAAAATTATATTTTTATCAAAACAAATAAATTATCATCTTTACAACATCTTTTTGGGTTATAAAAATTTTAAAAATTGAAAAGTTGATTTATAAACCATGATTTAAAGCATATTTTGTAAAACATCTTGTGAACATTCTATGAAAAAGGATTTGGTCATGTGTTTTGGTGGCTTCTAATATTATGTTTCAACCCATTTCAATGTCCAAGGATGCATTTGATAGGAATTGAATTAAAGAGGTTGGAAAATAATTACATAATTGGTTAACATGAAGTGAATAGTGTAGGGGTTCATGAGGTGAGAGGGCTAATATCACAAAAGTTAGGCTAATAAAATGAAGGGCAAATAAGGCAATTTTAAATGTATATTGATGTGAAAAGGTATAAATATAAACTTTTTTAATTAGAAAAGATGAAAAGAATGAAGATTTACTACACAAAACCACTAATCAAAATATGGTCATGGCCAAAACACTTTGGGAATATAAGTTGAAAAACCAATATGCTTTGGATTTGAAAATTTTATGAGTGGCATGAGTGAGTAAAAAGATGTTTTTGTACCCATTTTGCCATATGAATTATTGTGTTTCTCAATGAAATGAACACTCTTTGAATGCTACCACTAACTCCTTGCTATTGTTAATGATTTTTTCAAAAATCTTTCAAATTTGTTCACCTTTGTCAAATTTGTCTTTGTGCATTGCTTGTGATGTGTAGACATTATTGTATTAGGTTTCATTAGACCAATAAATTCAACTTCCTTCACGATAGCTAACAAGTCCTTCAATAAATTTATTTGAATGCACTTGCAAGGAAGCTTATGAACATATTTTGCTACATAGTGAAACATTCTCATAATATCTCAAAAGTAACAATTTGATTCGGTTATAAAAGTACCACTAATTGTGGGAAATGATCAAATGGATCTAAAATTTTCTACAATTGGATTCAAAGTTAATTTGACAAGAAAAAATATTGAAACAAAAATAAAAATTGTAGAGGTATTATTATATCGTGAGAAGAGACTATAGATTTTTCTAAACCACACTTGAATATTCCAAGCAGTGATCTTTGTTAAAATGTCTAGGAAAATTAGAAGAGAACTTTTCTTTTAATGGTCGAATAATACCCCTTTTGTACTATAGGAAGGGTAGCTTGACTTTTTTACTTTGATCTCCTTAAGAGGCAACTAAAAATTAGATTCTATTTCTAGGGTTGACAATTGGTAGAATTGTCCTATTGCATTGGTGCTTTGAAACTAGTAATGTATTTTAGTAAAGAAATTTCACAAAGTCATAACTTTTTCAAATATAAACTCCAACTTCAATGTTTGAAGTGTCCATTTTTCAATCATTCAGAAGAGCTTTTTCATGTTGTAATAAATGTCCCAATTGGAGTTAATTTAACATCTTAAACCATTCAAAAAAGTATGGTTAACATAAAATTTTGGTAGTTTTCAAATTCTTTTGATACATATTAATTTTGATATTTATGAAAATACTTTCAACAATTATTTTCAATACTTATTTAAATATTTTCAATAAATTGTTTTTAAAACATTTTTTTATTAATTTTTTAATGTAACTATTATGTAGAGCTACTAAAAATATCACTAAAGTAATAATCAAAATTGTCATTTTAACAATAACACTTGTAACAAGCTCCACAAAGGGCAAGCTCATTTAACACATGATACCCCTCCAATAAGTTGTCCAAACACAACCATAAAGTTTGGGAAACACCAAGAAGGTCCAATATTTTGTTAAAGACCAATTGAAGTTTAGAATCCATTTTTAGTGTGTCACATGGTTTATTGCACACCAACAAATTTTCCAAACACGCATCCATACATTCACCAACTTTTAAACATAAAACATCTGCCAATTTCCCTTCCAATTTAATTATCAAAGGAAAGAGTGGGATATTTTCATTGAGGATCTTGAGTTTATTCATGTGGAGTTCACCAAGGGCATGGTCACTAAGTGGAAATCCTCTAAATCCAATTTAAACCAAGCCCAAGACCCACTAAGAAACCATCTATGGGCAGGTAGCCACTAATACAAGGAATGAACCCATCACATTCTTAAGCCCATGTACATAAGCTTGAAAAATATAGTACCATGGCAAACTAGAAGGATTTGGATTGGGCCAATAGAATGGCCTTGGGAAAGTTTTATGAACTCCATTGGGAACATTACCATAATAAGGTTATGCATGAATTTATTTGAAATTGAACTCACCGACATAATAAAAAATTAATTAATCATTAAGCACCACATCAATCGTTAAAAAGGTTTATGGATATATTAAATGCAATATAATTGCATCCATAACTAATCAATTGAAAAAAAATTCCCTTCCTAAATCTCATGTGGCCAAAATTGGATGGCTATTAACAACAGTTAAGATGAAATATTGTTCAAGTTTAAAGGCCTCTAGTTGGAGGATGAAAAGGACCACGTCTCATGTGAGAAATTATTTGTTTTATAATCTATCACTTGCCACGAAATGTCACAAACACAAAAACAACCAAAACAAAAGATTTCCAAAGGTAAAAAATAGACCATGACAAAGGCATGCCTAATTTTAAATCCAAACATAGAACATGAAAATTAAAAACAATAACACATTGAATTTTATCAATAACAATTATTATAAGAATTCAACTATCTTTGTACATAAAGTCCCCACTAAACTCATAAAGACCTACATGACTTGCATTGGACCTATGCATACAACCTCTTGGTGTTTGCCATTATCTCCATGGATTTGATGGATTGCATTTTTTGGGATTAGCTCCCAGTCCCATTCTAGGAACACCACCATTTTTAAAGAAAGAATTGAAAGACTCGGAGCAAGGAGTTGAAAACATGACCAATACAAAGAAAACAATGTCATTTGTCATCAATATCAAAGTTTAAATAATCCCTAGTTCAACAACTAGTGATGAAAACAAATTACTTTTGCTCAAGATTTCTGTAGAAGATACATCAATTCCTAGTTGTATCACCAATCAACTAGGGGGGCAACCCACAATAAATTTGGTTTTTAAGCAAACTCCCATCATCACTATATCCAAGATTTTCAAGAGAGAAATAACATTGGTAGTAAGACTCCTTACAAGTGGTCAAGTCAAGGACATCTTGAGGCTAGGACTCTTTCCATCTTGTTCACCTCTTTGTGATGAGCTTGGGAAACTTTATAATTTTGCTATCACCATCTATTAGCGAAGGGGATTACTCATTCTCTTGACCAAAGTGTGCCATGTTGACCCTAGGATAACTAATGGTTTGATATCAACCAAACTTTAAATTGACATTGGATCCAAATCAAAATCCTTGAAACCCAATTGGGTATTCAAACCTTGGAGAACAATAAGGTTGTAAAGTTGGATGTTCAACTAGAGAACTAGGGCAAGGAACAATAAAAGGTATCAACTCGAAATAAGGAGATGGAATTGTTCTTTCACATTGTGGATACCAATAGACAAGAGTGGGACCTTAAGGTCTAGTGACGGGAGCTTCAATTGACCAAAAAAACAATTGAATTTGAAAAAACTAAGGCAACAATGAATAAGCTTGAGCATAAGCTTGGCTAGGTGCAAGGTTGCCAATTAAAACAAAAAAATCAACCAAAAATTGGATGCTCAAGGAGTGAAAGCATAGTACAACGGAATTTTTTGGAAGTTTCAATTTCAAAATTTCTAGGTTAGTCAAGTCTTGTTGTATATAATTCAAATTTATTTGAAAATTGTAACAAAAATGAAATTATAAACGAAATTTTTTATTGTAATCCTCCCAAATTTGAAAACATTACACAAAAATATCAATATTTACTCCAAGGTGGGCTTTGTAATACAATAGGGTACATCCCATGTTACAACCAAAATAACCATGATTATTGATTTTTTGTTTACAATGAAACTCGAAAACATGCCTATAACTTTGGGCCACCCACGCATTGAAGTATCATAACACTTAAGATGAAAAAAATCAATTTAAAAATGCCCTTTCTTTCTTTGAAAATTTATAATGACATAATAATCATTGAATTTCATAAAACCTATTCCAATATCTAAATTGATTTTTTAGAATCCAATATTTAAAAGATGTGTTTTAAAAAGGTTTGAATTAGAGTAGGATGAACTTGGACATGGGAAGAAATGTTAAGTTCAAGAACATTCAAATGTTTTAATATGGGGCCCAATGTCATTAGGTTTAAAAATACATTAGATATGGATTTTCATATGGACTTTCAAGTGTTGTTTTTGGTTCATCATGATGTGCTTCTAGCTCTTGAATTTTAAAGACTTCTAAAACCTACTTATACAAGGACTTCATGGCAATATGAAAATCTTTTGATTATAAGTTTTAGAAATAGACTAAACATAACTTATCCAATTTGTTTTTAGAGCAATGTCACATGGTATCACATGTAGTTGAAATAACTACATCAATCAACGGAGTAATTACTTGGCTCAATTTTTAACCACCCATGACAAAGAAAAAGAGTAATTCGATTCAAAAGACTTGGTGAAAGAAAATAACATCTGACATGAGCTTTAAGACATTCGACACACGTGAGATTTCCCACATTTCCCTTTTGTCTTATTGGGGTTATGTTTTACTCCAATTCATAGAAGGATTCTTGAACCAATACTTTTTGAGGATAGGAAACAATTTTGAATGGAAAGGATAGTGTTAAGCATGGGCATGTGGATTTCAAAGAACATATGTAGTAATGCTTGTGTCTCACACATGTGAATCACAAAAGCAATTCCGAAGCTAAAAACATTCATGCTTATGTGTTCGATAATATTATTACACAAATTGAATTGTGCATATCACTTGCTTAAGTTCCCCTCCCATGATTTTTCCCTTTCTTAAAATATTGATTAGGGAAATAGTTGGTATTACTTAACACATGACTCCAATTTTCAAAGTTCCCTAGGTAGGTCTATTGATGGGAATCATTAGGTTAAAGGGAATAACTTAAATATTTATGGTAAGAAAATGAAATGTATTGAAGGCTTATAGTTTTTTTTTAAATTGCAAATTTGTGGCTATTAGGAGATAAAACACAAAGGAAACCAATGTGAAGAGATGTATGGGCATGATGCCAAAATTGTTTTAAAATCCTTAACCCATTGATCTTTGTTTCAATCATGACTAGCTTGGTGTAATTTGAGCACAATGTGTTTGTGGATGACACCTTATCCACCTACCCCAATTTCATGACTCATACATAATTATTCACATAAAATATAAAATCATGAAATATGAATCATCAAACCTTATTTAAATTGATTAGTATGACTTAACAAGTATGATGAATCATCAATTTAATTTAATGGGTCATGGAATGAGCTAAATGGATTAATTTTGACA
>Ga0116231_10002297_pt1 | contig 39962 bp, 20 predicted proteins | sample S1TSphgellanicum_2_FD_89695 | JGI IMG/M metagenome (GOLD analysis project Ga0116231, IMG submission 89695) | Host-associated microbial communities from peat moss isolated from Minnesota, USA - S1T2_Fd - Sphagnum magellanicum MG | ecosystem: Host-associated > Plants > Peat moss > Unclassified...
CCCCCGCCATCTTCGCCCCGAAGCCTTTCCAAAACCCCCAACCGCGCACACCCCCCGGCCTTCCTCCCTCCCCCCCAAACCCACACCCCCCCCCCCCCCCCCCCCCAAGAAGATCGAGGAACCGAGAGATCGAGAGAGAGAGAGAAGCAAGTAACCCAGAGACTTACTCTCGGTGACGACGATGATCAAGGAAAGTCGATGAGCTACATGCAGCCGATAAATTTGAGAGCAGCAACTAACGCACAACCCAGCGATCACGATCCGCAGCAACCTTGTTACTGCCAATATGAATAAGGAGCACCGAATTGAGAGAGACAGAGACAGAGAGATAGAGAGAGAGTTAGAAAGGTCCGTCCGGTCCGGCAGTCACGCTGCTTCCGATCGATCGCTCAATTCGGTACCCTGCAGCAGTGGCAGCAGCTTGGATTGGGGCGCGAGATGGGAGAGAGAGAGAGAGAGAGAGAGAGAGAGAGGAGCGTGGGGACTCCGGAGCACAAAGCTAAGGAAGAGAGAGCTAGGTGTGGCGTAGAAAGACGATGCGCGTTTACTGAGTGAGCAAAAGGGGGAAAAAAGCTCAATTCGGCTGCCTCTGTTTGATGCAATCAGCCCTTTGGCTCGCTGGCACCAGTGTCAGAAAACGTGCCAAACTGCCTCTTGTTATTTTTGCTTGCTAGGCTACTCAACTTATTATTTACCCCTGACCGAACTGACCCACTCCTCAGGCTCTCCCTCACTTACTCGCTCACTGACTGGGTCTTCTTTGCCCTCCTACGTACCTTGGTAGCTCTGACACTAATCATGTTATTTTCAGAGATTTTCGAAATTTTCAAAACCTTTTTTTACCAAGCCTTTTTTTTAAATGAAAAATTCAAAAATATTTTTTTTTGACAGAAATGTGTTAAAGCTGCCAAGTTACTACAGTACGGTTCTTTTTCTTTTTTTTCTTTTTTTTGCCCTCAACCGGGACTCAATTGGCATCAGGAGTACTTTTTTTTCCAATGTTGTGTGTGATGTAGTAGCCACACTTGTGATCATCCACAAGAGGAATTAGCCAAATTTGGCTACTAGTCAAGGAGGAAAGTAGAAAAATTTAAGAATCTTGATATATTTTGGAGTCGAACTCTTTATGTAAATCTGGAGATTTCAGAAAAAAATTCCTCAAAATCTGGCAACTTTGGCAAAAAAAATTTGGTCAAAAATCCTCTGTATGGATTGCACTGGAATGGTTTTTTGTCTGCAAGTGGTCCAAATTTGTTGAGTTAAAAAATTGCTGAATTTGGCATGGTTCTTTTGGGCTGTTTTTGGATGGTTTTGCAACCTTAAGGCCATTTATTTATTATCTATCCATGTAAGGGAGAGACTACTGAACAATGTAGTTTTCATTTGATTGCACATTTTGAGGAATGTTCGCCACATGTTACTCTTAATTTTCGAGAACTACTTACATAATGCCATTTATTTATATATTGGCTGTGAGCTTTTGCCATAAGGAGCCCAATTGTAGAACATTTCCTTTCTCAAATGTTGCAGATTTTTTAACTTGCCATAAAGGGCAGAGCCATTACCATATCAGCTGGGCCCCTTGCTTGTTTATTTAGTTCTTCAAACTATTCTTCCTCTCTTTTCCTTCTTTTTTTCCTTAACATTTCTTTCTTTCAGCGGCCACGAACTTGGATTTTTGACTTTTTCTGGAATGAAATTGGAATGTTGTGTCTTCAGGAATCAAGCAAGAAAAAATGGACCCATGGATGAGTAGATGAATGAATGCTGAATTAATTAATGGGGGTGAAAGATTGAATTGAAAGATAACATCTTATAAATGTCCACAAGTTAACAACTAAGCAACATTGGGCTATATGAATGATTGGATGAAGGAACCATGCTTTGTGTCCATGGTGGAATTGATTGAATGAAGAAACATGTTAATGTTCCATGGGGAAACCTTCAAGCTGCCACAAATTATTTGAGGAAATGGAAACAAGGTAATACCCTGAGAACCACATGATTGATTGATTAAGTATCACATAATATCAACTAGCTTTTTCCACAAAAATGTCATCTTAATATGTGATTTTGGGTGGCTTGCCCAAAATGACTGGTTTGTCTAAACAGGTTGAAGTTGCTAGGTGGTCATGTTACAACAATAATCAATCCCTTCATTCGTCAATTGAATGTCCTAATACATCTATGCACCGTCAACACTCAACACCATGAGGTGATTGTTTCATCAAATTATGATCATCAGTTTTGTCTTGCCTTAAGGCAAGCATCTAATCCACAAAGAAACATTTGGTTAGTCACCATTGGGTGCTCCTCTCTTTGAAACAAAATTCACATTGCTATTTTGTTTTGAAACAAAAATGCAAAAAACTTTATTCCACCTACTGAAGCAATTTAGTGAACACAAATCATACATAGTAGTCTTTCCTTTGCCTAGGTTCCATGGAATTTTGCAACTTGCTCCAACTGCCCTTGGAATGATCTCCATTGGTGATGTCTTCTCATTTACACCATCATGTAATACCCATCACAAACACAACCCCCAAAAACGTGGCATGACTATATAGTGTGAATGTTCCTTGTTCCCATGACTATCTCCCCCTTCTCCAAAACAAAACTTGATATTTAGAACCCAGGAAAGTGGTTTGCACATTGTGGATAATTAAGAGAGGAAGTAGCATGCGGGCAATCATCAACCTATGGTAGGTGTAGGTCAAGGGAAGATGAGTTTGGCGCACCAACATAAGGCAGGAATAAAAACAAATGGGAAGCTTGACAATATGGGACTATATGCACAATAATATATGTCCCATCATCAAGCCCAGCACCCAAGTTTCACCTTTTGCAACCTTCAACATCACAATGACTACATTCCAGAAGCCACATTTGCCTTGGGTTATCATTATTTGTTAGTTTGTGCAAGGTGTGTGTGGCAATGATGTTGGAAAGCAAATTTTTTTTTACCATGTCCAATTATTGTACTTGGGCTTCATGTTGTTTTGCACTACAAGGGATGACCAATTGAGATAAGGTCAAAATATTAATATATTTAAAAATTAAATGATTTTGAAAGAAAGATAATTAGTGACCAGACTTGGCAATCCATGATCATATAGATTATTTATAAAATCATTTTCACTTCCATTTATTTTATGACATGAAATGTAATCTTCACCTATTGGAAACATTAAGCTTTTAAGCACCTCTAATGTCCCTTGGTAACCTATATAGTGCCCTTGTCATTCTTTCTGTCTTTTTTGGTGCCCCTTGTTGTTCCAAAAAATAAAGAAATTGGGTCTTTCCAATGTTATCCAATGTTTTTCATATTGCGTTTCCCAATGACCCCTTATGGCCCTTGTGGCTTGAAATATATATAATATATAATATTTTCAACCATAGTGCCCCAATAGTACTTCTTTGCACCTTTGGTGTCTTTTGATATCATATGCAAACTTCCCTTAGTGTGCCCTTTTGATTCAAAAATAATTTTTAAAAAATCCAACATGGCACCCCGTAAGGTGTTTCTAACATCCCTTTCCAACACCCCCATTATTGCTTGTTGCAAGTTCCTTGCTGGCATTCTTGGGGTTTCTTTTTTTTCCCTCACCATCACCATCTGTTATCATTTGTGGTGTTTCCTAAATGTGTTTTTGTCATTAACCAAGCTTAGGTTGCCTTTGAACCAAAACACCCCCATTGATCCAAATTTCTACTAAAGATGCTTGAATTTAAATATGAATTTGAAATGTTTGGTAGGTCAATGTTCAATTTTGGGATGTTCTTTTAAAACCTTGGCCTAGCAACATAACTCCTGAACAATCATAATAATTAAAAAGTTCAAGAAATTTTATAAATGTTACATTTGTTTGGTTTAAAAATTATATTTCCAATCAAAATTTCCAATGACTGGGGTTAGGTTTTTACTAATTCTAAAAGATATTGAAGTTGAAAGGGGAAAAATAGTTCACCCATTCTAAAAGGAAATGGTTAGAAAAGACAAAATAAAATGTCCACCCTCAAGTCATGTGTGGAAGTGATATAAAAATTGCTAGATAACATTTCCAAATATATTAATAAATTTGATATTTAGAGAGTTTATTCAGTCTATTTAATTTCATAAACATAACATTGATAAAGATAATGTAGACCTATCAACTTTGATGAAATGTTCTAATAGAAATTTAAATTTCAATGTTGGTTTGAATAAGTATGTTTCTAATTTGGATTGAAAGATGTTCATTAAAATATTATTTAAAAAAATTAATTTATTTAAACTATATTTTTACTTAGTCAAAAAATATTAATGTAAAGTTATTATGCTATTATTAATTTTGATTAAAACCATTATTATTTTGATATATATATATTTTTTAATGATTCATTTAAAATTTTAAAATTGTAATGGAATTTAGTTTTGGTTTACTTGTAATTTTGATTTTCAATATAAACCAAAAGCTGCTATCATGTTACAAAATTTAGTGTTACCATTTGTTGGAGTTGTGAATATTATGAAAATAAAAAAATCTAATTAATTAAATAATGTATGAATATAAAATGTGGTTTAATAGATTAAAATACACCAAGACATGTTCTTTTCATATGAAATCAAATGTTGAAATTTAAGAATTTCATAGTTTGCAATCTTGATGTGTAGGTCTTGCTTCAATTGTAAATGTATATTCATATTTCAAAACATTAATAGTCCAAAATTTAATAAGTCATTAAGCCTAAGAATATAGTTGTTGAATGAAAATGTGAAACAAAATCACTTGAATGCAAATCATGCACTTTCAAATAATAATATTCAGATTGGAATCTCAAAGCTTTTAAGACCTTGGTGTGATACATATTGATAGCATGTTTATAAATATGATTATAATTAACATGTAATTGATTTAAACAAAATATTAAACCTTTGAAAAATGTAAAATTTGAAATCAAGAGCTAGACTTTGAACATGTTTCAACTACATAGTAAATGAAAAGAATTTATAACTAAAAATTAAAATTGTTGTGATCAACTTGTATGGGCAAAAAAAGTCTTGACAATCTTAATTTGCACCCAATTTGCAAGCATTGGTGTATTGACCATAAATTAGATCACTTCTTTTTCTTCTTCCCTTTTTTGTCATTTTTTTCACTTTTCTCTTTTTTTCATATTAAACTTCTATGATAGCAAGTCATTAATCCTCCCATATCAATTTTAATTATTGATTAATGACACACATTGAAAAAAGGTTGCAACCTTTACAACATATGAATAAGATATTAAAACACACATGGTTTAATAGATTCATAATATTTTCAAATTTCTTAAATACATTTTATTATTATAGTACAAGGGCAGATTCAACACATGTTTGTAGAACAAATAATGAATTTTGAAAACTTCACATCAAGAATAAAATATTTTTGAAATTACCATATTTTTGAAATAACATGATAAGTCCTAAAGAGGCCAAGGTATTATGATAATAAGTAAAATGTAAATATGTAGAAATGACATCCATGTAAAATAAATAATGCAATAAACAAGATGGATTTTTATTTTTTTTAGTTTGCCATATTTGGATATTAAAGGATGAGGATTGCCAAATGGGCTTTTAAAAACATATAAATAATTTGATCTCATCAAGTTGTGCTTGATCTATATGGCAACATCTTCATTAAATTCTATCCTCTTCTACAATGTCAATACAGGTTTCCATAAATTTCAAAAATATTTTATATTCATATAAAAAATCATTAGTTGTATATTGTAAGTTTGTTAGAATATATCATCAAGCAATGACATTTGTAACAAGGTAAATGTTGGTCATCTATTCATATAATTAATGATGTTCCAAATTGAATTTAAACTAATGAATCTTAAAAAAACTAATGAAAAGATCACAAACTCGTTTTCCATCATAAGATCATTTTAATTCAATAGAATATTCATGCAAAGGTCTTTCCATATATTTATGATAAGAAAATTTAAATTTTCAAACATGTCAAGTAAGTTGTAAATAAATGAAATACTATTTTTTTCTTATTCTCAAAATAATGGAAGCATAGAAGATACTTGTGCACTCTCAGATTGTGCATATTATACTTATAATATAATAAGTTTGAACACTATATTGACTGGGTTGGTTTCAAAGCTACTTACAAAAGTTTGTAATCCAATTTCTTCTTCAATATGTCAAAAATTGTAAACTGGATTTTAGGCAAGCGAATTTCTTTGTATACTTTACCATGCTTGTGCTTCATAATTACTATGTGAAAGACCAATCAAAGTGGCCCATCGCAAAAAGAACATTGAGCTTTGAGATGGACCCACAACTAATTGGATCATCAAGCTTTTACAAAATTTTCAGTTCTTGACCAATTTTAGACTCAATATGTTAGTTATGGATAACTTAACCTTGGATCCTTGTTGATAACTAACATTTTTTTCAATAACTAACCAACACTTGACCATACCTCATATGGATTGATGTGGCATGTGCCATTGGCCCAAGTGTGCATTGTGAACAAGACCTTGATGATAAAGCTTAATTGTGAAAATATATATATATTTTAAATTAATTCCAATGACAAAATTATTCAAAACTCAATATCTCTCCCACCTTAGGATTAAAAATTATGAAATCACCTCCAAGAAATCTTAGTCATCAATGGTCACAAAGAACTCACCCCAATTTATATTATAAATATCTAGTTTTGATTTTGTTGAATTTTCTTTCAAAACATTGTTCAATATTCAATAATTCTTGCACTGTAAATATAAACACTACCAAACCATATTGGTGCACCCTTACTAATTGAGGGCTTTTCAATGATACCAAGAGCAAGGGTGTGTTGTGATTTGGGAGATCTCATCATGACAAACAAAACAAAATAAAACAGACAAACAACCTTTGTCAATAGATAGATTTACTTTGCTATTGATTTCATATGGGATTAATGTAGCTTGTGCCATTGGCCCAAGTGTGAACCGGTTACCCAACTAATTTTTCTTTCCAAAACCATTTTTTGTAATTTACTTGAGTTTCCAATGACAAAAATTAGTCAAAATTCAGTTTTTTTGCAACATAAGTTTTAAAATTTCCAAATCACCTTCATTAACTCCTACTCACCAAGTGCTTTGCCAAAATTTCAATACATGTTGACTAATTTGACTCATTTTTGCCAAATTTTTGCCAAATTTTCAATATCACAAAATTGAAAAAGACACCTTCTCTCAAGCACTCATTCATACCAAGCTGTAAACCTTGGACCTTAGTGATATGGCACATTAGAAGGATTATTAAAAACCCATGATTGCCATGGGATAAATGGAAGCATTTCCATTTACCTTACCTACAATTGATAATTGGCACTTTTTTGTTAAAAATTTATTTCTTAAAAAAAATGAGGTTATCTAGTGTGATTCATTCCAAAAAAAAAAATCGATAAAAAATGCACCAAAGTCTCCAGATTTTGAGGAATTTTTTTCTGAAATTGCCATACTTAGAAAATAAGTTCCAGCACGTCACCAAAATATAGTAGGGTTCTTTTTTTGTCTACTTTCTTCAGTGACCTGTAGCCAAATTTGGCTAATTCCAGTGTGGCTACATCACAAAATTGAAAGAAAAAAAAAGAGAGAAAAACATCCTGCCCACAATACCACAAGCCCTGTGCAATAAAAGAAACTCTTATATCTAGGTTCCAATTTCAACAGGAGATCAACCAGTAGATGAAAGTATTGGTTTCATATCTTAGTGGTACTTTACCCTAAGGTCAGTTTCATCATTAAATAGTCCTCAAAATAGTGAAATGAAATTTTGTGAAAATATGAAGTTGACATGTTGAAAATCATCATAACTTAATTATCATAGGCTACACTTTGAATAATTTCAGTACTCATATCACAATATTATAGGGAACGAATGGAAAAATATTATAATTTCAAAATTAACTAAAAAAACGAATTTATTTTTGAAAAATAAATAAATTATTCGTTTTTGTCAATGTGGAAACTGACCCTAGGCTACATACAGTATCCAGAATCAGACAGGTGAGGCTGTGAAGAGCTGCCATGCAATGTCAGGGTGCCTAGTGAAGCAACAAGGTTTCTAGGGGGAAGTGAGTTGATTGTACAAAGGTCAAAGTGCATAATCATTGCTTCAAGAATAATAAGTAATGGTACCCAGCACTTTAGCCCAAGCTTGAGGATAAAGGAGGACACAGTATACCCCCCTACAATGATGAAACCCTGGTAAACTTGATTAAAACAACGCACCCAGCAAAGGGGGAAAGGGAGGACAAAGAGAGAGGACCCAAGTCTGAGCCAAAAGCGCAGAAAACCCAAATGGGGATCAAAGTGGGCAAAGGAACAAATTAATAGGAGACAACGCTCCCCCAAAGTGCATCTCTGACAAAGCTAAGAGCTTATCCTTTGTGCTTTTCCAGATTAGGTGGCATTCTCTCGATAAAGTGATGTAAAACCTGCCAATAGCCTACAAAAAATGGGACGAACCAGGAAGAAAGAAATTAAAAAAGGAAGGATTATTATATAGGTCCAATTTTCCTTCATAACCTTCAAATCTCAACCTACCAAAATGCGAAAAGAAAGATTAATATTCAAGAAGTACCTTCTCGGAGTGATAACAGCTTTGGGTGCAGAAAATTGGTTAAATCAAGTGCAGTAGTTTTCTTATGAAAATTTAGTCTAACCATGATGATTGTAATTTTTTTGGCATGTCCAATGTTCCAATCTTTCTTTTTTTGTGATGGACTGATCAAAGTGACTCTTCGCAAACAAACAAAAAATTAAAATTAAAAAAGTTAAAGTCTAAGAAGTTGCCCAAGTGGCAACCCTAGACTCTTTTTCTTCTGTCATCATGGTGTTGGGCTGTTCCTTACTTTTGTGAAGAACCTCCAGTTTGGGTTAGGAATTCACTTCTAGGTCTGCTTCTTCAACAAAATAAATTTCAGTTCTAGTGTGACCTCAACCTGTGTCAGCAAATTTGGTTGTGTGACTAAGCCCTAACCGGATGATATAAGGCAAGCTTGCCCTAATGGATGTTTTTTTGTGTTGGATGTGATTGGCAAAAAAATGCCAAAGATAGAGACGGTTGGCGATCATGAATATTGGAGGAAGCTGCATTTTTCTTCTTTACTTCTTTTCTATTTTTCTTGTGTTTTGTTGTTTGTTGGCTATGAAGATTGGTTTGTTACTTTTCATTGTGTGCTGGCGCTCAAATCAAGTTGGTGATGGAGTGTTGTTTTTGTGAATTTCTTCAATTGTGTGATGGAAATGATTTAAAGTTGCTAAATAGAGGATGGTGCACTTGGTTGTTGAAGGGGATAAATACAAGACAATTGGAAAAACTAAGCACACTTGTTTTTATGATTCTTCTTCACTGAATTTTAATTTACTATAGGAATAAAATGGTAGTTTCTTTTGATATCATCAATGTAGTGGAGAATTACGTGGTGGTTAATGAACTAAAAAGTCCATATGAAGAATAACCATTGTAAACAATTCTTTAATGTACATGTTAAAAAGAAAAAAATTGAAATCCACCCAAAAATGATGATGATATGAATTTATGAAAATATTGCTCATTTTAGGCCATTCAAAAGTCCATAACTTTTTTTGGTTCAATTTTTCTAGCAACTTTTTTGCACAAATGTTCTTTTTGTTTTAACATATCATATATTAAGTCCCTATAAAATATCTCAAATAAAATTCATAAACAAAAATGCATGTATATAGAGGCATAAAGTAGCAAACTAGTCCATATTTTTCAACTTCAAAAGTCCATTACTATATATTTGGTGTATATTTGTTACAATTTTTTTTATCTAGATGTCTTCTTCAAGTTGAAAATCTATATCTAGCCACAAATTTGGAAAATTATTATTTTTATGTCATGTTAATAACATGTAAATGCACGCCATTCTACAAAAAATCGGATTGTGACGTAAAAAGTGAACCACCCTATCTTGCAACCACCCTGTCTATATGTTTTACTTATTAGTTTCCCGAATTCTGTTGCACTGAAATTAGCAAATAGAACACTAGGTATACAAATCAATAAAGATCTTATGACAAAAAAAATGGCAAGCTTTAAGGGATCAACGAGTTGGCCTTTTATGGATTATTTTGCTCAAGTTTGACATGTTTGGGCTTTACATGGGATTATGGGAAGGAACAAGTACCTAGGCATTTGGGAGCTTTGTGTAATTTTTCTATAATGGAAATATTTTGGGAAAATTAAATAAATTAGCTAAGAAAATTACCTGTTAGTATTTTTTCCATCTCTAATATAAGGTCAACAATGGGTTTGGGCATTGAGATTACATTGATTACATCTATTGTTGGGATACCCACAATTACATGCCACAATAGCCCACATTGAAAGATGATCCAAAGTGAACTAATCCATCAAGGTCCACAAAATAAAATTAGCTCTATCACTATGTTGTAAATAGAGTTGATTTAGGTTCATAAGTTATGTTGATTCCTTTAAAACACAATTATATGATGTTTGTTTGATGTCAAAGTGTATACAAAAATTTGTGTACCCTCCTTTTTGGTGACATTACTTCTAATTTTGATTCTGAGAATAAGACCCATTTTCGATCTAGATCCAAATTAGATCCATTTTAGATTACCCAAACTAGAACAAGTGATTAACTACCAATTAACCTCTAGTTAGCTTCTAATACTAGTTTTTTTTTTCAAAAAATTTAATTTTGATTTTAGTTCTTGTTTTTTAGGTCTAGTACTTTAAAAATCAAATTCAAGTTCCAATTTTATAACCAATTCCAAAATCAAACTTAATTTTGGTTTGATTTTTACTACTTGAAATTGGAATTGGCAATAACTTCTAACCTTCTTGGTAAATATTAAAAATTTCCTTCTTGATTAAGTTCTTTATACAAAATCATAAACATTCATAAAAATTACAAATCTACATGCAAATTGACTACACACTTATAGTCAATATTAATAGGTATTGTTCATGCAAGTAATAATTGTTGCAACCTTATTTCTACATGTATTTTTATAGTCCAAAACATAATTATTTAGCAATCTCCAAAATCCATTACCAAATCAAGGTGCAAAAAAATTTCAAAATTACATCATGAAAGAATGTTTAAAATAGAAAGGTTGAAAAAATACTCAAAATTTTCCTCCAAGACCTTAATTCAAATCCAATCACTGATTATTTACTAAGTAAATACACTACATTTTACCTTCATTAACTAATATGTCTCCTTAACATTTACCCCCTTTACTTTGGATTCCATTTTCAAAATCCTTGTTATGTACAATAAAGTTTAATGTTAAAAGGTCAACTGCAAATACTATTCCTCCTTGGTTGCTTGTGGAACTTTCCTATTGTTGCCACTTGTTCTAGTAATGACTACTATATAGATATTTGTTACTATGCCGCCTAGTCCATTGAATTTACTTCTTATTGTTCTTCCATCACCACTTGTTATTGTGTTAACACCTACTTTTATTGTTGTTGTGTTGACTAATCCCTGTCATGTAACATTAAGATGGTGTGTTTGAACTCATTTGACTAAAACTCAAATGCATGTTGTTCTTTAATCACAATTTCCTCCTCCGACATACCTATTATGTTAACTCCTATGTCCATTTGCATTGGTCCTATACTATTTTGGTCAAGTGCCTTTAGTTTTTCAAGCTATTATTTTTTTTCGTGCTAAGCAAAAACATGATAAAATAAACAAGAAATTCATCTACCTAAAATCTAGTTTATAATTTTTGCCATAAGCACAAGAAAGTGGATTAAATTTTTTTGTAAATACACATGTAAAACTATCATGGCCTCCATTGAGTTTGTGATAAGTTGAATTAAAAAATTGAATTTTTTAAAAAAGTAAGCAACAAGTAGCTTTGAAACTAAGTTCCTAGTCAATACAATGTTCAAAGCTACTTTTACATGAAAATTTCCACATATTATGAATACACAAATATCTTCTATGCTTCCATTAGTTTATAAAACCCAGTAAAGATCCAAACATCTTTACAAGTAGACATGTTTTTAAAGATTTTATTTAATACAATTATTAAAGATGTGATTTCTCAATTTTATTTCAATAAAGTAAAAGATTATCATCATATTAATCATTGGATAAAATAATTTTCTTACTTTCAAGACATCAAAGTCGAATTATGGTTACTAGTCTATTTTTTTTACAATGAACACAAATTATCTATTTTACCATGCTTATCCCCCTCTTGATTTTTTCCACTTCTAAACCTACTTCATCATGTAATGGATTTCCAAGTAGTTAATTTGGACTAAATGCTCAAGGTACATAATGGAAATTTCAAAATGTTACTTGGTATGCCTTCAATAGGTGTCAGTGCATGTTCTCATCCAACTTGAATTTCTTGAATACCACCTTCATATCTTCTTTGAACATGTCTTACACCATGTCCCACCACTAAGGTTGTCAAAATAGATGTGATGCAACCATTTTGCATTGCACATCACATCAACATCTATCCTAATGCAAGAAATAATATGTTGACATTCGGGCTACCCCCATTACAATTAGTGACTAAAAACAAATTTCGATCACCAATCCTATGACGACCAAAAAATTTTGGTCACCAACCCTATGGCGATCAAAATTTTTCAATCACCAACCTTGCAATGACTAAAAGTTTTTGGTGACCAAACTTATAATGACTAAAAAATTTCAATTGTCACTCTTGTGGCGATGAAATTTTTTCGATCACCATTTTTTCCATGTGTCACACTGTGGCCCTGCCATTTACATTAAATAATATTTTAAAGAAAAAGAAGAATTATGGAAATTCCAATATTTCACCATGCAAAAATATAATCTTCAGAAAAAGTCCTATAAAAGAAACCAAAATCCTTCAAGATATTATAACTCTTTCATTAATCCCAAGTTTCAACACAAGCATAAATATAATTTTATCCTTGTATAAAAATAAACCTACTACCTAGGGGCCAAAATCCATTAAGCTACTATATTCTATAATGAATTTAAACACAATATCTTCACCTTAATAGGTAATGCCAAAAAAAGAATGAAAACCAAAACAAAAGTCTACAAAGTGAATGCCTTGTATTTGCATTAAAAAATGTTGCTTCAAGTGAATTTCTATTAATTCTTTTTCATTACTTGATGTTTATCAATTATATGATAGCATTTATTGGAGCACATTATCAATGGTAAGTCCAATCATCCATAATTCAAAAATATAAAAAATAGATGAGCAATACTTGTGTGAAACTATAAATGATCATTATATCTTATGTTCACAAAAAACCCATCATCATTATAAAGCATAGGTATGGACATAAATTTCAAATGTAAAGAGAATGGATTCACAAGTTTCAAATTTGATTACACATGATAACATGATTCGCTTGCAAAATCGGGTTTTATACAATTCACAAGTCCAGAACATGTCGTTTTTGAAAGATCATGCAAATTACACCACACTCCATATGTAGCAACTACAAACTGTCTATGGCTGCCTTTAATATCACTTGTAAGGTGGAGTCCAATTATATGGAGGCCCCATCAATGTGTGCATGACATGCTAAATAGTTCTTCATGCCTTTGGGTTTTGGTCATACATATCATGGATCACTTTCCCAAATGATATCTTGGTTGAATTGTCCACAAAATATTTTGCATCCCAATCTTCACCCCATATGACATTTGCCAACTTGTCCACTGAATATGTTTCAAACCTCAAAGTTGTGGCATGTTGCTTGGCCATTCATTAAGGGGAATTTGTAATTCCCAACTCACTATTAAAAAAAAACAATTATAGGACAACCCACCAACGCATTTTCTTTGCGTTGGTGGCATCTTGCTCCTTTGTAAACCTATACAATAACGGTGACACTTCTTACAAGCATTCAGCCTCACCCCAATCACACACACCTATGTACACAACATTTAGTTTGTTTAGTGGAAAATGCAACACAATGTTGTCCTTGGACAAGGGTTTATGAATGCCCATGCCAACTTCGCACGATTTCATGTAAAGGTGACAAGTCATGTTTGGCCTTTCATATCCAACCCCCCTTGATGCCATAATGGGGGAACACTTCGTGTTGTAATCCAACATTTTTCAAAAAGTTCTTTCATTCCACCACAATTTGTATGCCTCCATGGTCTCTATGTGGATGGTAAGGAATTCGATGACACTTGGATGTTTGCACGGGCATGCTAAAGCTTCCATTGATTGTTGTTTACACGTTTTTTGCTTCTCATTTGTCTTGGGTGTCTTCCTCGCCAACTCAATCGTGTTTGGGATGCGATTTAATTTTTTGATTCACACCTTGTGCATCACACCATAACCACTCTTATTGTTTCCATCCAACAATGGGAGCACATTTGTTGTGCTTGGAATCCATAACACACCATAGTTTCCAATTTGGGCTAAAAAGTTTCAAGCACCTTCTTCCATCCATGGTGCAAGTCTTGCCTTCTTATTTGACCAATGCTTCAAAAATTTGGCCCACCATGAAATTTTCTCCCACAAGTTTGCCACTTCCATGGTCCAATGTGCCCTGTTATTTTGTGGATAAAAGACATCAAACCATTGCAATAAATTTGTGGTTGCATTTGAATTTTTGCATTCAAACCAATCTATAAATCCCTTAGAATTATAAAGTTTGGTGTATTGTGGGGAATCGTCTAGTTTTGCCAAAACTTATTTTCCATGACTTGCTTATATTTCTTCAAACCAGTTCCTTGCTTATTCACAAAAGCACCATTGAAGTATGCCATTTTGTGCTCCATGAAAAATGTCATGACAATTTTTTTAAATCATCATGTGTCAATTTGTTTAAGGTCATCATCTTCAAGCCTTTGATGCTTCTAGGATTATGTCAATGAAATGTTTTCCCCACCTGAAATTTTGTAGCCCCTTGCTTATGCATGCTTGAAAATGGACTACTCAAAGTTTAGGGGGATAGCTACCAAACAATGAATGGGATAACTTGTTTCAAAGGTTTTGGTCAAATTGTCTTCTCAATAGTTGTCCACCCAATTGTCTACTTGACAACATCGTTAGAATCTTAGATGCCAAATAACCCAAAGACTTTCTAAGCATTAATTGTCAATAACAATTAGAATTTCGAAAAATCAAGGTTAAAGGTCTTCTAGAATTTTCACAAAATGCAAAAAAGGTTGCCTTTCACCAAGGACTTGATCATGTCAACTCACCCTTAGGTTCCACACAATGATAGTTGTAAGGCGACGACCAAAAACACAAAACCTAAATGGAAATAGAGGTGTTCCAAAATGAATCAAGAATTTCATTTTAAAACTCAAATACCTTCAAAGACGTTTTGGAAAATTGGTCGCCATCAGATAGCTAAAAAATATTTTGGTCGCCATCTGACGATTCCTGGATGGCAACTAGAAATGGATTTGATCCATCCACGACAACCAAAATCATAAAGGTCGTTCAATGGCGATCAAATTAGTGGTTGCCATCAAATGGCAACCAAATTCAGTCACCATCAGATTATGGATGGCAATCAAATTTGGTTGTCATTAGATTATAACAACCAAAGGTTTTCAGTCACCACACAATTGTGGTGATCGAAAACCTTTTGGTCGCTGTGCCCATGTGGCAATTGAAAGGACTTTAGGTGGTGACCGAAAACCTTTTGATCATTACAATAGGGGCCCTTTAAAACTAGGGGTTTTTATTTTATTTAATATTAATTAGTTTGGGGTGCTTCACAAGTCCAACTTTTGATTTTTGCAATGAGCCAATATTGATTGGCCCATCACAAAAAAAAAGTTGAAACTGTGGAAGCCCCCCAAAATAAAAGATTTTATGGAAAGATGGAGTGCCTCCCCATTTGGCCCACCTATATAAATGAAAATAGGAGAACTTTGGGCAAAACATATGGGATCAAAATGAGGTTTATTGGGAATACCCTTTGGGAACACATTGGGAACTTGAAAAAAACATGTTCAGAACAAATGGAAAAATGGCAACAATCCTTCCTTGTTGGAAGTCAAATTTGACTCAATTTTGTTTTAACATCTTTTTAGTGAGGGCTAAAAGAAAGGAACACTTAGCTATATAATTATTGAACTCAAAATAGAATGAAAAGTTGCCAAAATATATATATTTTTAATTGACTCAAACCAAATTGATTGCAATATCTATGAAAAGATGAAACCTTGATAATACACTATCAAAATGGTCTTTCCAATAGCATTTAAACAAAATCTCTCATGGCAAAAATGTTTATTCCTTTTTTTTTCATTCATTCAACTAAAAATTAACAAATGTCATATTATGTCGAAATAGTCCTATGTGTTGTAAATATGGAACTTTTGTCATGATGTCTTTATACAACAAGTCCTTTGGTAAATTTGAAACATCTAAAACTTAGACTCCTTCAAATGCACATGGAAGATATTTGACATTGATGTCATTGTGATACCAAGCTATAAACACAATTTTCTTGTCCATTACATTCTTATTTCTAACATATAATGTCAATGGTATGTCCTTATACAATAAGTCTTCCAATAACCAAGAAATATCCACATCATGTTCACCTTCCTCTTTGCGTAGGAAATATATGACATACCCCCTCATATTTCCAGGTCATGATGGTGTGGTCGTCCCACTCGTGAGCCTACTCGATTACCTTTCCCTCACCTTAATTGCTTGACATATATCATTTTGCAAAAAAATTTGAAATCACAAAAATGACAAAAAATAGTGCATGGAATCCCCCCCCCTCTCTTTAAAATGTTGTGCACAAATTTTCCATAATAACTCGAGTCATACATGTTGAAAAGAAAGTGAATTTTTTTTTTAATGTGAAGCTTTTTATATAGGTAAATTAAAGGGTACCCCCAAAACTTAAGGCACCCAAAAAATTTGCTTGCCATCCAACAACATTCCCATGTAACAGCCACACATGGAAATTGAAACATCATCAGAGGCGATTAAATTTTTTTGGTCATCAACTAGCTATCAAGACTATCAATGACTAAAAAAATTCAATCACCATTCCTAAATGTTGAAACCAACCGAAAATTTTTGGTTGCCAATAGGATGTTTAAATAGTTAATGATCGAAAAAATTCAATTACCATTTTTAAATGTTAAAAACAACTAAAATTTTTTGGTCACCAGTAGGATGTCTAGATAATTCGTGATCGAAAAAATTTGATCACCATTCCTAACTATTGAAAATGACAAAAATAATTAGGTGCCAAGTTGATTGTATAGTTGGCAACTTAAGGCGATTAAATGTTTCAATTGCCGCATGTTTAATGGTGACAAAACCTATTTCAATCACCATTTGACACCAATGGTCACCAACAATGACTGAACCACTTTGGTCACCATTTGACATCCCTACGTTGATGTTTTTTGCAGGTCGTTAGGTGGTTATCGAAATTTTCCATCACCATCAAATTTGGGCCAATAGTTCTAGCCTAGTGCCGAAGTTAGGCCTTTGATGGTGATCAAAGGTGACCAAATTCGACCTAAGCCCAATCTTGGGCCTTTGGGTTTATGTGGGTTCACTATGAAACCCACATTTTGATCATTCCATGTACTTTCTTTTGTGATGTGTGAGGACTCTATTTGCTTTATGCAATCAATGCCATAGACTTAGAAGAAAGTGGGAGTCTTTTTAGAGGGCTTTAAAGTTCACAACACCGATTGTGAAAACAATCATGTGCTGGATTTCAGGGCTAAACCTCTTGGAGGACCCTGGTATCGAATCACTATACATTTTTATCCTTAACTAACTTTAATTTATCCCACCTTTCACCCTAATGTATCCTTAACCCTAATTTACCCTTAATTTATTTCTTTATTAATGGATGGTGTGGACCTAAGGAGAGTGGTTAGGGGCCATGGTGTGAAGGGAAGACGACATGAAGCAAAATTCAAATCACTTAAAAACCTAACCGTCCTAACAGATGCTGGATCTAACAAAACCTTCCCCAACCTAGGTCATACACCTTATGTTTGTAGTATGTGCGATGGTGCCACATTAACAAAAGGTGGCCATTTTCTAAACATGAAACCCATAGGAAAAATAATTATTTCTAATATACAAGTTGCATGGATGAACATATGAAGGCACGCATGTTGAAGGTGCACATGGCCATGACAGGGAACCAATTCTTTTCCAAAAATTAGGTGCTTTTAACTATGGCACAAATGGTGTATGTGGAAGTGGTGCTTGGGGTTCATATCAATTAGAGGATCATACTAGGCTCATGAACCGACAATATGCCTATGTATCAACTAGATAGATTTGCAGTGGCAAATTCATTGACTCCTCCAAAAAGACTTCTACTTCCTACAATAATTCCCCTGGTTCTTACAACACAACCCTAAACTCCTCCTAGATCTGCCCCTATCACTTCCCTTTCTCTTTTCAATTAGTACCACCAATACCAATTCACTACTAGAATTTTTATTTTTTCAAACTAACCAAGTTGACTAGATGGGTTTTTTTACTAAAGGCCAAAGGCTTGAATGACAATGGGTATTTTTTTATTAATCAATTTGATTAAAATGATCGATTTGACAATTACTCAAATCAAACATTTAGTTGAATTGGATTTTAAAATACCACCTAGTCAAATTGGTTAATGCCTTGGTCAATAAGACCACCCAATCTAGTCAAATTCGCAAGTGCCCTAGTCATATAATATTATAAACATAATTAAATTAGCTACATTTATTTTTAACATATTATTATTTTACCCTAATAAATTTAATCATAATTGATAAACCTATAATTAGTTTAAAATTATCATTAATTTAGCCATGGTTGGTTTTGCCATCAAACATTTATTCATTAGTTAGTTTAGCCATATTAACTTTATTAGTGGTAAGTTTCACCAAATTTATTTACTCATGGTTAGCTTAACCAATTCTAATTTCGCCATGTTTAATTTTGTCATAATTATTTTCAGAATTTTGATTTTAGTCATAATTAATTTTTTCATAATTGGTTTTTCCATAAAATATTTATTCATTAGTTAGTTTAAACATATTAGCTTTATTAGTGGTTAATTTAACCAAATTTATTTACCCATGGTTAGTTTAACCATTTCAAGTTTAGCCATTGTTAATTTTGCCGTAAATATTTAACCATTTTGATTTAGCAATAATTATTTCACTCATGTTAATTTTAGCCATAATTCATTTTCTCATAATTTATTTTTTCATAAAAATATTTATTCATTAATTATTTTAGCCATATTAACTTTATTAATGGTTAGTTTAGCCAAATTTATTTATTAATGGTTCATTTAACCATTTTTAATTTAGCCAAGGTTAATTTTGCCATAATTATTCTAACCAATTTTATTTTAGCCATAACTATTTCATTCATGTCTATTTTAGCCATAATTAATTTTTTGCATAATTGGTTTTGCCATAAAATATTTACTCATTTGTTAGTTTAGCCATATTACTTATATTAGTGGTTAGTTTAGCCAAATTTCTTTACTCATGGTTAGTTTAACCATTTTTAGTTTAGCCATGTTTATTCTAGCCATAATTAATTTATGCATAATTGATTTAGCCATAAAATAATTATTCATTAATTATTTTAGCCATATTAATTTTATTAGTGGTTAGTTGAACCAAATTTATTTACTCATGGTTAGTTTAATCATTTTTTATTTAACCATGGTTAATTTTGCCATAATTATTTTAACCATTTTGATTTTAGCCATGTTTACTTCATTCATATTTATTTTAACCATAATTTTTTTTCATTATTGGTTTTGCCATAAAATATTTATTCATTAGTTAATTTAGCCATATGAATGTTATTAGTGGTTAGTTTAGCCAAATTTATTTACTCTTGGTTAATTTAACCATTTCTAGTTTTGCAACAGTTTATTTAGCCATAAATATTTTAACCATTTTCATTTTAACCATAATTATTTCATTCATTTTTATTTAGCCATAATTAATTTATGCATAGTTGGTTTAGCCATAAAATATTTTTTTATTGGTTAGTTTATCCATATTAACTTTATTCATGGTTAGTTTAACCATTTTTAATTTAGCCACAGTTGGTTTACCCATAAAATGTTTATTCCTTAGTTAGTTTGGTCATATTTATTTTAGTCATGGTTAATATAACCATATTTATTTTACTCATGGTTAGTTTAACCATATTTATTTTACTCATGGTTAATATAACCATATTTATTTTATTCATGGTTAGTTTAACCATATTTATTTTATTCATGGTTAATATAACCATATTTATTTTACTCATGGTTAGTTTAACCATATTTATTTTATTCATGGTTAATATAACCATATTTATTTTACTCATGGTTAGTTTAACCATATTTATTTTACTCATGGTTAGTTCAACCATTTCTAGTTTAGCCATAAAATATTTATTCATTGGTTAGCTTGGCGTTATTTACTTTATTCATGGTTAACTTCACCATATTTATTTTTCTCATGGTTAATATTACCAATTCTAATTTAGCCATGGTTGGTTTTGCCATAATTATTTTACTAAAATTAGTTTAGTCATTATATATTTAACATTTATTTATTAAGATATGGTTAATTGAACCATAATTAGTTTAGGCATGGTTATTTTTCCATAATTACTTTAGTTGCGGTTAATTTAGAGATTATCATTTTATCAATCATTAGTTTTGCCATAATTAATTTTTCTTAAATGAATCTAGCCACCTATTTAACTTATGTAATGTAAGTATGTGACTAAGTAACCTAAATACACTTAGTTTATATGTAGGTGTATTTATTTAGACATACCCTATCTATATTCCACCTATTTACCTATATTCTAACCTATAGGTAACCTAATTATATAGGCTAGGGTAGGCCATTTATATACCTATGATAAATTACTAGTTGGTTAATTAGTTATTTATCTAAAATACACTAATGAATGTGTAATTAAATAGCTAATTATTAATTATTACAAATACATTGTTGATAATATATAATGAATTAGGTCACATTTGTGAAGATTAGTTGTAATTTGGTTGTAATTATTAATTATAATTAAATAACTAGACATTAACTATTATTAATTTTTATTTTAACTTAATTAACATACATATTTACCTACCTCTTTATATTTTTAATTACTTAATTTATATATCTTATGTAATTATTTAGGAATAATGTTGTGTGAACTTTAAGGCTCTAATGTTGTGTGGACATGAAAATGTTTCTCCCTCCCAAAAGTTTGTCCCATATTGCTTATCATCTTTTTCAAATGATGAAGAATATAATTAAATGCACCATAAACATTCAAGACATAAGAAATATTTTAAAAAGGAAGGCCACTTGGGATGAGCCAATTCAAAAGGCCCAACCTTAAAGGCCAAATTCAAAATGAAATAGGATTTTCCTACCTAGGTCATTTAGGTGTAGGATTAATTTAAGTGGTGTACATTTAAACCTAATAAAGATCATAACTTAGGTTGTCCTAACCTACTTTAGGCTTTTATACCTAGTTGTTAGTTATAAGCTCCTAAACCTAGGATTTTAGGTTGTAGGTTCCTAGACATAAGGACCTTAGAAGTAGGTATCTAATTTTAGGTTTAACCTAAGTTGTTTAGGTTCTATCCATGTGGCATAACCTAGTGGCAAATGTTTAAATGCCACATGGCATAACCTAGTGGCCAATGTTTAAATGCCATGTGACCATAGCCTAGATGGCCAATGTTTAAATGCCACGTGGTTTAACTTGGGTGGCCATTATTTAAATGCCACATGGCATTTACCTAGTCAAAATGGCATTTGTTTAATCAAAATGATGTTTGACCAATCAAAAAACCATTTGACTGTTATATTGACTAGTCAAAGTGATGAGTCAAAAGTACACAGCCCAATCACAATGGACAAGTTCAAAACGACTTGTCCAAAATGACTAAGAGGTTTTTTTATGCTTATCCAAAATGGGTCTTTTTTTACCAAAATTTATGGTAAAAAAAATTAGATCACCAACACTGTGGTGACCAAAATTTTTTGATCGCCACAAGATTGGCAATTGAGATTTTTCAGTCACCACAAGGTTGGTAATCAATTTTTTTCAATTGCCACATTTAATTGCTGTAGGGTTTATGATGATCAAAACAAGTCCAATTTTGGTTGTTAGTAAGCCTACCCCAAACAACTTGAAAGTACCTTTTACCTAGGTTGACCTTAGGTGTCACTAGGTTGACCCTATATTGATGTGACACAAAGGTGCATCTACATCTAGATGCATTCATTGCATTGTGATGGATGCTTGGACATGGTGACAACCCTACCCACCACTTGAATACCACCAACTTTTATGTTTTCAACCCCAATGTTTCTTTGTTAAGATTTAGCAATACATTATCTCTTTTCAAATCGTCATATTCATGCAACATGTGTTAAAAGTAAAAGAGCCCAATGTTCTTCATTCTTTCCATGATTCCATGTAGTTTAGTGATGTTCAATTTCAAACTTTGTACCTCTCTCTACATGTTTATCGAATTGTCTTGTCCTTCTCAAACTAAATGGTTTTGGTTTTATTGATTAATATAGTCATTTTGGAGCAAAAGTAAAACACATGTGTTAAAAGGAAAATTATAGTTATTATTACATTATTATAGTTATTGTAATAGTAAGGTAAGTACAAATTTATCTTAGTAAGGTAAAATGAACTTTGCCCACCTACTTCTCAATAATTTTAATTGGGACTATTGTAATAATCTAAGGAAATAAACATAGCTAGAGTGAAAATAGGATTTGGCTAAAGGTAGCTATCATTTATTTCGATAAAGGGAATTAGCTACTAAAGGCAAGGAAACCTATGGAGAAAGGGAAATTTTTTGTGAGTATGTGAAACCAATGAAAGGAAGTTATTGGTTTACAACAAGGTAGTTAAAAAAAGAACACTATTCCAATAGGCCAATAAACATTTGTATTTAAATTCCAGCTTAAGTGATGGTTTTCTTTGGGTTTTGAACTTGGCATGGAAGTTGTCCTTGTCTCCTTTACCTAAACTTATTAGTGGGTAAAAACATAGTCAAAGAAGTCACCCAAGTGAATGGACACTCCTTAAAATTGCATTTTTGTACATTTGAAGGATCACAAAATAAACATAATAGTTTAGATTATCATAAAAGAAATTTGAACGTTTTCCATTAATTGTTTACATGCTCAAAGCTTGACACAAATCTAAAATGTTTTTTCATGTTCAAAGCACTCAAACCTTGAGAGTGGATAGTCCTTATTTTTATCAAATGTCTTTTTTTTATACCAAATGTGCATCATTCCTTTTGAAAATTGGAGAGGATTTTAACATTGATGACTAGAAAAGCAAAAGGACCTGAATTGAAAAAAATTGCTTTTATAACCCATTTAAGCACATTTGGTTCGAAAGTGCTTTCACCCTAAAAATTATGGATTTGAAAATGTGGTTTTAACAAAAGTTGTTCATATTTATGTGATGGAGGACATGAATGCATAATATACATAATATAAAATCAATTTGTGCTCAAAATTTACTTATATCTAACGTGTAATGTTAAATTGGATATAATTGGATATCCAAAATAATTTTAGCCATTCCACAAAATCCCAAGAAAGATCATTTTTCCATTTGGTGACCATCTCAGGGATTGTTCTTCAAATTTTATGTCTTGTTAAATAAGTCGAAATGATAAGGAAATTGGTACAATCATTTGAGTCTTTACCATGGCAACAATGAGGGAAAGTGGTTTGAACCTAAGTTGCTAATAATTAAAAATATATAGGGGTTAGTTTAAGGGGAAGGTTGGGGGAACCAAGTGAAGAAACAATACACTTTGGTAGCTAGTTAAAAAAAAGGATTACTGCAAGGCAATAGAGGTCCTCAAAACTCCTAAATGTTTTAAAGGTGAAATTTGCTTCACCAAACTCTCCAAAAATCATCATTAAGTAGTATACTATATTGTATAGGAATCCAACAACAAGTGTATGAATATTATACCTAGGTTTATAGGTAGAAAGGTAGAAATGTTTCAACTAATAACTAGAAGGTTTAGGTGGTAGTTAGAACTAATTTTTGAGAAATACATATATAGCATGGTTGAAACTTTAATCCAACCATAAGAGGGATTAGAGTTAAGCCACAAAAAAATGGAGGATTTGGAAAGGTGAACTTTTGCTTCTCCAAAAAATGTATACTAGTACCACCCTTGTAATTAATTTACATGTAAATTATGTGGGCAAGTAACACTATTACAAAAACATTTTTTTCAAAAAAATCCAATAAAAGAATTCAAAATGACAAATATAATAAAAATACCCTATTAATGTAAACAAGTCGATTTGGACCTATTAGGATTAGAATGGTCTTTTTTATTGGTAGAGTAGGAAACTATTTGGCTTGCCATTTTGACTAGCAAACAATGGATCATTTGATTAATTGAATTTCATTTAAACTTAAACATTGTTTTGGATTATTTACAAAAAAAATCAGGTAGGTTGATAGTAAATATGTTGAATTGGGTCATAAAAAACAAGTAGGTAGGTATGAGCCTAACTTAACCTACTTTGCCTAACCTACTTAACTTTATTTATTTAGTTATGTGAGTTTAACCTACTTAATTATCTTAGTGTCTTAAGCATGCACCTAGGTTACAAGTATAAGGAATTAACCTTTCACTTCAACAATGATAAACTAAGTCTTTATCAATGGACTACACCATCAATAGATGACAAATTTTCTCAAGTTTTTTTATTTCACATACTTATGTACATAGATACATAAAAAGGTTAGATAATTAGTAGGTAAATTGAAAGTAGGAAGTAGGAGGTAAGCGGGTAGGTAAAAATACATAGTTAGGTAGGTAGACCTAGGTATAAGGTATGTAGACCTAGGCTTAGGCCTAGGATTAAGTAGGTAAGTGAACCTAGTTATAAAATTTGTAGACATAGGTAAACTTAGGTAGTAGTTAGGTACATATGTAAACCTAGGTAAGTAGATAGGCTTAGGCTACCTACGTACTTACCTATCTAGCTTAGATAATGTTTAGATAGGTAAATAGGTAGTAACTAGGTAGGTAGGTAGGCCTAAGCCTATTAGACCTAGGCTTATTAAAACATGTGGCAAGTTCGAATTGGGCCCGAACCCAACCCTAGGTTTGAAAAAAAATTTAAATGAAGAAAAAAGGATGTCCAAATTGAACCCCTTGGACCCCCTTATCCTAAACTTGGCCCTAATGCACCCAAATCTCCCAATTATACAAAAGCTTCGAGGCTCAAAAAAGGTTGAAAAGCTTTATAGAATAGTGATGATGGAGATGGTTCCTGGTTCTTATCATTACAAGTTTTTGCTTTGCAAATTTTTAATGTTTTTATGCAAATTTCTTTGCACATGGTGTTGTGTTGTTGTTTTCCATTTGTCCATTTTGGGTTTAAAGTTTTACATGTTTGCAAGTGAATCATATGTTGAATAATCAAAAGTGATTTGGGAATGCACAACTTCGGATTATATTCCAAACATTAAATAGCTCAAACTTCATTCACACATGATCAATTCAAAACTAAAACACAATTAATTATATTAGTGTAGATTAACACTAACATAATTAGAACTTAACTTAGAACTTGGTAGCTTAATCAACATTCTTGACATGATTCCAATAGGTGAGTGCTCAGTCTGGAGGGATGAGAATTGTCATTTTTTATTCTAGTTACTAAAAATTGAACAAAAATTGAGTTTCAGTTTTGGAGCGGATTCTAGAATCGATTTTGTTTTGTTTTGAAGAACTAGACCCAGAACTAGATTCCCAATTTCACTTAAGGGTGGAACCCAAAACTGGAACCAATCTTTTTGAAATTTCTTGTTGAAAAAACACTAAAACCAGGGGATAACTGCAGGTTAACTAGAAATTTGTAGGTTCTGGTCTAGGTTACACAGAACCACACTGGAATCGAATCTGATTTTCAAAACCAAAACTGGAATCCTGGACCCAAAATTGGAATCTTTTTTTTTAGAACTGGAACCACAAGTGTTCTAATTTAATTTTTTAGAATTGGAACCAGAGGTTTGTCTCAAAGTCAAGGACCGGCCAACACCTGTTCCAACATCCCTTTGCTCCGCAACGGAGCCGTTAAATAAGCACAATGTCCTTATTGCAGACTGTACAATAGTACTATCGGCTTCTTTTTCTTCCTTATCTGCCCTTGGCATAATCTCAAAAAAGATAGATGATGCCCATACACCTGTTGATGCTGCCCCTTATAGACTTTGTGTCCTGTTATGCACATTCTGATCCTGTTATAGGTACTAGGTGTCTGTTACAGGCCCAAAATGTCCATAATAGGATCCAAAGTCTATAATAGGCAGCCCCAATATGTGTCTGGGCATGTCCAGACACATTTTGGATGAGCAAATGGGCAGCGAGGGAAAAAGAAAAGCAGGGAGTACTTTTGTACTGCCTGGAATAAGGACCCTTTGCTTATTTAAGGTCTTAGGCTCCCCAAGCTTGATGCAATAGGGAAAGCAGAAATTTTATTTTTGAAAACAATTCCCCTGACTAGAATTAGACTGACTAAAGCCCTTGACCAATAGTTAAGGCCTCAAAATTGGGTCCCACATCTTCCAATGACCACCACCCAACTCCAGAATTTGTCTCATATTTTTCAAAAGGAGCTTTCTACAGAATCCTGAGCACCCCAAGCATGAGTAGCAGCATGAGACAAACTGACAAGAAACTTTTTTTCCTTTCCACATGCATGAAGGGTTGAGTCAGGGAGGAATGAAGGCAATGATCAAACAAATGCACTCATTTGTTTCATCTCCACCCAACTCCCATGATTCCTTTGGCACATGTCCCACAAAATACTTCTCAAACTCCTTTTTGTGTTTATCAATTTAGTTTGTTGCATGTTCACTTGAGTATATCAACTTCCAAATGCCTACTCTTTTGTATTCTATGATAGATAGATAGGAATATATATATATATGGCTCACCTACTATTCATTTTTCCTATAGGTTGCCAACAAGCAGCTTGCTGTTTCATCTATTGTTATGACAATTTTTGCAACTATGGGAATTATTTTATGACACCTCAAAAATCATGTTCCATTATGCACTGGCATGAGCTGGTGAGCGTCTTGATGACTGGAAATTGGGTCCAGTCCATCGAGAATCCAAGAAATGCCAGTCCTGGTTATTTCAAAAATCTAAAATACTTGGTGGTTATGTAACTTTTTCAATTTTTTGTGAATCATGGTTATATACCAAATCCCAGTCTTTGATTTTTTGTGAGAAACATGAATATGAATCCTAAGAACCACCCCTGATAACTGCTGGAGTCTGTTTCTAATAACCAGCCAACAGTGGCTGCAATCTACCAAAACCTGCTCAGAACTGCGTCATCCAACTTGTATCAATTTCAATTATCAAGTAGCACTGGATGAATTGAAGGTCAAGCAGACATTGAATTCAAATTCCCACTGTTCCCTGAGCCAGAGCTTCTCTGATGCTGACTTGTTCCCTTCTGTTCCCAGAGGCTTCCCATGTTCCCCTTTACTATTGCCACAAATTTGTGAACTATGTACATAGTGACAGAGTGAAGTAAACCATCTGATTTGGATAAGATGGGTGTCAACTGTTCGAGAGAGAAACCAGGACGATCAAAATTAAATACCTCATTGAGAAGTGGTAAAATACTTAAAATCAGTGATGCAATTTTTCCTATGATGCAAGGCTCACATGGATCCAAGCTTGCATCTGTGACACTGGCACTAAACATTCCTCACTGTTTCCACCACACTTACAGAAAACACGAACATATATTCTTGATGACAGTCACGCACATGTGATTTGTACACACATTTGCAGATCTTCCAGTGTTGAATTAACAATTAACCTCCTTTAGGTGCCCTCTAGAGCCCACCACGCCCATTTGTCCGTTCTAACTTTCTGGTCCCCGCATAGTTTAAAGACTTTGGTTTATCCTTTCCTCCTGGCGAGGTTGCAGTAAGTTTGCCATATTTGGCCCATGCAAGGGCCCTTAAAAAAAAGCGGGCAGCTAAATGTGCCTCTGTTATACACATGTGAGGTGTCTCAGAGACAACCCCTAAGACATGTACAGAGGTCAGAGATTCCTTACATGCCTATCTACAGAGAGGCATGTAAGACACTCGTGCCTCAGATATGTCTTAGGTTTGTACAGAGCTACCTTACAGCACTTGCAGAGGCACTAAGGTGCCTGTCTCTATGGAGATAGGTGTTGCAGTGGTTGCCTCTGTACAGATGTAAGGTGCATCTATGTGAAGGTTGGTCTGGATCAAAAGCTAAACAATCAAAAGTTAAACCTTGTGCTCAATGTATTGTGCTTGCTATCATGATTTTAGCCTCCAGTACAATTTCAATTTGTAAGTTGAGATTGTTGAAAATTTGTGTGCTGCACAAGCTTGAACAATTTGCAACCTCACAATGTTGGTTCAAAGTGCCTCAATTAAAATCTCAATGAAAATCCATAAGACTTTGAAACTATACATCGCCAAATTCCCTACCTGGTCAATGGATGGTTAACAGATGACCCTATCACAAAATGCCCAATGACATTGTGAAATCCCCTACTTGGTCAATGGATGGTAACACACAACCCACCTGATGCTATTGCGAGGGAAATTGCACTTTATAAACCCTGCTCTTGCTAGTGTTAAAAACCCAGTCCAATGCTTTACAATGGCCAAACACATCTTAACTAACAAACTCGAAATTAATCCTGACTACAATTTTTCATCATGCACCTCAACAACATACTGGATTTAAAAATCCTGACGTCCCCCATGATTGGATCCTCATGTTGACAGGGCCCTTCAATCCAGGATGTCAAGGTGCAGAAGCTGCTGCTTCTTGGCCTCATCCATAAACAGTAAAAACTTGATGTGTCCTTCCTTCCCTTGGGTGTAGATTATTTCATGCCGCGCTTGCTTCCTTGACCAGATTACCCATCTACGGTTTCAAAACCTGATGGCCTTAAAGTATATAAGTTTGACATGGATAAAAATCAAAGCTTCCCTTATGCTCCTCACCACCACGCATTGCTGGATGACAACCAACACACTCTCTGTTTGCCTCACCCAGCAGCCACCTGGGGCAAATGTTTGTCAATGTAGATGAACTCCAAGAGCTTGCCAAATTGTTGCTTTTCACCTCGAGTAAAGAGAGCATCCATGGTACTCAGCATTGTCCTGTGGTTCTCTCTTTTTCAACAAAAATAGTTGGGTAAGGCTAATCGGTCAGAAAACCAACTCAAGCCTACCATGAACTATTGGTTCTTTGCCAAGTTCATTTTCGAAACTCACCAATTCTTTGGAAAACTTTTTAAAACCTGGATCCTGCAGGTGGTTTATTCTAATTTTTAAATTTAAAAACCATCTGTTCTTTGATTTTGAAAATTTCCAAAAACTTGAAGCCAAACATTTAATAAGAGTAAAACCTAGGAGCAGAACCTTGGACCATGGGATCCCTTGCACCCGAGGATGACAACCAAAATGCAGGATGGGACTAAGCCAAAGAAAATAATACAGGATGAACTCGAATTTCAGTCCTCAACCCTTGATGATTTGAGTTTTCTTTTGTTTTTTAGTGTTTTGTCTGCATTGTCTATATGTTTACTACAGGTCTACTTATGTTATGGGATACCTAATGAGAACTTAGTTTGATGGCTTCATGAGATGCTTGACATACAAAATTGGGAAGTCTTACATTAATACAATCCTTTTATTCAGAATAGAATTGAAACTTCATGGGGGAATTCACTTCCTAGACATGACACATTGGTGACATTGGTGGCGTCTATACTACCCTTCCTATTTTAGGAGTTGTTGTAGAAAACAAAAGCCCCAAAGGGCTATTCACCCCTAAACTGAACCTTCCATTGGGTGGGTAAATTGAAGCTAATGATCAAAATTCACTTTGCTTCAACCTAGATAGAGTACTTGTATTCATTTGCAACATGCAATGGACCTTGATTAAAGCTTTAAAATGTCATAGCATTACATATATGCTTATTAGAAGCAATGATAATTAGTGAGACCTACTTCTAAGAAATCAAGAAGACTTTTGCAAAATACTTGTTCATGGTGCCAAAGCATCAGTTGTGTTTTCCGGATGGACTAATAAGCATTGACAAAACATTTAAGCACTCAAAAGGTACGTCAAAGCAAGTTCATGAACTTTCAAAGCATTGTGTGTGATTTCTAAATGGATTGAAAAACAATGACAGAGCTTAAACTAAGCATTTAAGTGGTACACCAAAGCAAATTCTTGGTGTCAAAAGGTGCTGTACTTGACCAACCTCAATGGGAGCTATCAAACTTTCAACTTCGACCTTGAAACCTTCATGAAAATTTCTATTTCCTCTAAAACATTAATATCACTAAGTTGGAGAAGAAACTTTCTATAGCAGTTAATGCACAATGAGAGTTCTCAAGCTTCTCTACAAGCTAAAAACATATGGCAAGAGTTTGGGAATTCGATAACATCGAATGAAGACAACAAAATTGGAGGGGCGTGCGCATGTGTTGACATATTCTTTTGTAACTAGGTTGTGATTAGATTTTTTATCCCATACAATTTGAGTTCCCTTTCAATTGTGTTAACTCCATAGGTAAATAATAGTAAAATTCCATAAATAATAGTAATAATAAATTAATATGAATGATCAAGTATTAAATATTAATTAATATTTAATTAATGTCACCAAAAAAGCCCCAAGAAGCATCAAACATCTCCGAATAAATATTCTGAAATATTTAATACACTAGTTAATTATTCAGTATTTAATTAATTGCTAAATATTTAACTAATAATTATAATTTATTTAATATGTAATATCAATTGATTAAGTAATTTTAATTTATTCAGTGGTATTTAATCTTAATGACGAAATAAATAATTAATAATTATAAATATTAATGTGAATTAATTTATTATTAAAATTTAACTAGTTGTTAATTAATTTATATTGAATGAGTAATCAATTAATATCTAGATTTTAGTTTTCTAAGAAATATTTAATTATGAATTACTTGATATTAACTATTAATTATTAATGATCAACTATTCATAACTAGTTATTATTAAATAAATAATTATTCGTTATTAATTAATTGCATCATAATTATTGATAAGAATAAACAGTAAATAGAAACTTAAATCATTTTTCTACACCTTTAATATACCCTTAATGTACTTTTCACAAAAACTTTACATTAAACCTTACAATTATGTTGATAATATTTGTAATTTAATATTTATTATAGTTTAAGTAAACTTTTTAATTGTACAACCCCAAATATGTATGCTTAACATGCCCATAATACACATTATACATTTTTAGGGTTACATTTTCAAGTTATTTATGATTGAATTTTGGTTACACATGCGACTAATGGGCCATGGGGGCTTATTCATGGATGAATATTATCCTAAAAGCATCCATATAGGAGAATGAAGAAGTTAATAATCGCACATTAGTCGCAAACCTTCCCAAATTTTGGTTAAGTTGGTAAGTAGTTGCAAATGACACATAATTGCATCTAATTGCAAATAGGATGGTTGCATATCTTCAATTTTTTTCTAGTGTTATCTATATGGGCGACCTTATCTTTGGTAATATTAAAGAGAACCTTAAACATTTGGAGTTGGTTTATTGTCGTCCCTTGGTCCATTGTTGTTCATTCTTTTGGATGATTATATCACAACTTTTAGCTTTTCATTCTCATTACCACTCCAAGATCCTCCCATTCAAAGTGGAGTTTCAACATTAACTTTCACCATGGATACCAACACGTCTTCCACTAGTAGAAATCAACTAAAATGTAACCATTTCATTTCGCAATTACATGCAACTTGTAGTCATTTGCGACTAAATTTGGGAGTATTTACAACTATAAAATCAAATTTCAACTATTTTGGTCACTTTTACAACTATGATGTAACTATTGTAAACTTCATCCTATCAATTTGATGACTTTTAGATTTGTTTTCATCCATGAATATATTGATATGTCCCATTAGTCGCAATAGTCACCAAATTAGTCAAATCTTAAAGGTATTCTACAATGACATAGGGGTGTATTTTTATGTATGTATTAAAATTATATTTATGACATATTACATAAATCATAAATATATATTTGTGTGTATATTAATTATGTGTATGTATGTATATTGTTCATATATTGAATCTAAAAATTAATATTTGCATTTTGAAATTTATTATTCAAATATGAAAATTAATATTTCAATTATGAAATGTATATGTATTTGAATTTAAGAAATATTTATGTGAATTTGAATTTTCCATTTGCATTCTGATTTTATTTTTTAGTTAAAATCATTATTTGAATCTTAAAATTATTATTCCAATTCTAAAACATTTTATTTGAAACTAAAAATCAATATTTGAACTTTGAACATTGTTATTCAAATCTGAAAACTAATATTTCAATACTGAAAAATCTTACTTCAATTCTGAAAATTATATTTGAACTTTAAAATTGTTATTCCAATTCTGAAACATTTTATTTGAATCTAAAAATCAATATTTGAATTTGAAGTTCTAAATATGAATTCTTAAAAATTTTAGTTTTATTCAAAAATATATATTTGAATATAAAATTACAATTCAAATTATGAAAATTATATTTAAACATTAAAATCAATGTTTCAATTTTAGAAATTGCTACTGGAATTCATTTTTTTAATATAAAATTAGACAACATTTGAATCTAAATTTTTTTATTTTAATTCTAAAAATTATTATTGGAATTCTTTGTTGAACAATTTGAATTTGAAAATTAATGTTGTAATTCTGAATTTTTACATTTTTTTAAAAAAATGATCCTTAAAATTATATTTAAATTCTTTAAAGAATTAGTTGAATTTGAAATGCTATTTACATTCTTTAAAAAATTATTTGAATTTTTTATTTTTTATTTAAATTCAAAAGTTTATTTGATCTAAAATCTAATATTTCGATTCTAATAATTAATATTTCAATTTCAAGTTTTTAAATTTAAATTAAAAAACTTATTTGATTTGAAACTTGAAATTGGAATTCCAAATTGTTATTTTGGATTCTCAGAATTAATACTTCAATTCAGAAAATTATTAATTGAATCTAAAAATGGACATTTCAATTTTGAATTTGAAAATTGACACTTCAATTCTGAATTTTTTAATTTAAATTCAAAGACTTATTTCATTTTTAAAATGATTTTCGAATTCTAAATATTTTTTTGGAGTTTAAAATTAATATTTCAATTCTTAAAATTATTGAATGAGTTTTAAGGTTTTTTCTACTAGTGTTATCCATAGTGAATCATTTTTATAAATAATTATAAATGATTATACTTATTACTTATAAGTTACACTAAATAATTATTTTTAAAACATATTTTTTACAATATATATTTTATATTCTTACAATTTAAAAAATTAACTACTATGATTAATGTTACATTATTTTAAAATTATTGTAATTAGTTCATATAAGAATTAATTATAGTGCATGCATAATTATTTTCTAATTGAACATAATTATTCATAATCTGTAATTTATAACTTTAAATCTGAATTAAAATTTTGGAAAAAATTATAATGTAGTTAAAATAATTATTGTAATGATTGTAATTTCATGAATTATTATAAAGTAATTTAATTATTTTAAAAATCCTGTAATTACTTATCTATGATAAATTTTTTTACAATAATAAATATAATTTTTTTAGGATTTTTTTAAAAATCATATAGGAATTTTTTTTAAATAATAATTGTTTGTTCATTATTTATAAGTTGAAAAAAAATTAAAATACTTATTTTCACATTAATTATAGTATCTATAATTCGACTAGATATTTAAAAATAATAAAATATTTTAGCTATTTATTTATCTTCGAGTTATGTATTAACAACTTGTGAAAATTAGATAATTAGTTAATTAAATATTAAGAAGTTATTATTTATTTAAATAGTTGATAATCAATACTTAATATTCGTAATGTATATTTTATATTTTAAATATATGTTAAATTTAATCATTATTAATTAAATGGTTTTCTAATTATCTAATGAACCATATACTTGAATTGTTTATAAATTTAAAAACTAAGAACAAAAAGCTTGAGGAAAATTTTAAAGTTGCAATTTAGTTTGTGAAGAAGTTCCAACTTTAAAACTTATCCCATATTGTTTATTCTCCATCATGAAATAACATGCATACTTGGTGGGAACACATTACACAACAAAATCAAGGTTTGCACACTATGGTGGCCAAAAAATATAATCACAAATATTGTTTCTTAAAACTATGGAACTTTCAAATTCAATTTCCAACAATCCAATATTTAAAAAAGTTTCATTAATTATTCTCAAAATAAGGTAGTTCAATAGCCAAATAATGCAATTGTCAAAAGAAACTACATTGTTTTATTGATATTAAATGATTAAAGAGTATATTTGTGAGAATTTATATGTTGTTATGATATACTACAAAGTGCAAATATACTTTTAGAATGATTTAAATAATTACGTAACTTGATGAAGTACTTAGTCATATGTTGAATATGAATTGATTATTTCATTTCAATTCAAATTGAAAAGTTTGACTCATGTGATTTCACAAAAAAATATAGATAAATTTCTCATTCAAACGAGCATAAATGTGTTGAAAAAAAATATTTTGTTGAAAATTTACTTTCATTTGAAAAATGACAAGAATTATGTTGAAGGCCTTTGTAACAAAAATCCATTTTATATGTTTATCAAAATGCTAGATGAAATTTTTTAAAAAATTTCCCCCAAAACATAACAAAATATACCTATAAAAAGTACATTTTTTTGCTTAAAGCAACCACCCTGTAGTGTGTTTTTCACCCATTAAACAACACCCACCTTCCCCAAAAGAAAAATAATTAAATCTATTGCTTACATGTGTCAAATTTTCATCCATTTAAAAAAATTATTCCCAATTTTTTTCATCGCCTATTTTGACCTAGGATAATGACAAAAGCATTAATTGTGGGGATGTAAAGAAACAACCAATGTTGGGTGGTTCTCACTTTATTTTAGAACCTTAATGGGTTTTAGGTCAATTTTCAAAATGAAAATCTATAGGCATCACCTATAGTGATAACCTTCAAGGAAATTTGATCATTGGTTTTTAATTGGGGTGAAAATTGGTTCAATAGGAACTGAATTAAAAAGTATGAGAACAACTTGGAATTGAAAACCTGATTAAATATTTTCAAAAAACTAATTTTGATTTTCAATGAGGCTTTAAGTAGGTGTTAAATTTAGGCTTTAAGCAATGTCATTGTTCAATGACAACATGAGGAAGAAGTTTCACGTTCTTCTTTTTTACACTCTTGAATATAAATGGGGTCAAGGTTTTATTTCACCCTAATGTGTTTTATTAGTTTTTTTTTGCATTCCCTTGTTTCGCTCCTTGTTTTACTTTTTGTTTCATTGTTCCTTTCATTGCTTCCTTGTTTGTTATTTGTTACTTTTTTCATTGTACCCTTACTTTGCTCCTCCCTCACATTTTTGTTTCACCACTCCTTTACTTCATTGCTAGTCACAACTATAACACATTATGAAACACTTGCTAGCTACTTTGTGTTTTGCACCATTACATAACTGCATTGTCACTTTAGATCCTTTAAATACTTTTTTAGGTTACCCTTGTTGTTTCATAGTTTTTTTGTTTTGCTTTGCTTCACTTATTTAGACTATTATTTCCCCATTCCCCATCTTTCTTACAAGTGTGGACTCTAAGTTTTAGAGCTTGGAATTCAAATCAACTTATAAGGTTTTTTTTCAATTTTTTTCCTCTTTTGATGTAAAAAAGTTAATTTCCTTTTTATTTTTATTTTTTTGGATTTTCTTTTTTGTGTTTTTCAAAAAAATCTTGTTCTTACTTCATTATGTATTTTACAATTCATTTTTTCATATTTTTATTTATTTATAATAATTATTTATTTGGTTTTTTTGTAAGGATTTTTGTTTATTAGCCTTAATACAAAATTTGGGTGCAATTCATTAACCTAAATAATTATGGTAACTTAAATGTGAAATAGATTCACCCCATTCTGATCATTTCACTTTGCTTAAATTTAGGTCATTATAAAGACATTATGTAATCACACTACACCAAAATGTGTCCTAGTTCATTTTGGGTTTCATTAGATTTTGAATGAATTTAAACATTTTTACCATGGTGAAATTTGTTAACCTCCCAATGAATGGGGACCAAATTTTATGGACAGTGAATTGGTCCATTAGTTATTAATGAAATATAATTTACAAAGCCATTTCATTTTTTAGTTAATTAATTAGGCAACATGGAAATCAATTAAATTTAAATTATTTAATATTTAATATTATTGATAATTTCATGATTTTCATCTTATAAATTATTGACATGTGTCATTACCTATGATAGGTTAAAAACATAGCCTAAGTACATAAGCCATCTAATCAACCTAAATAAACACGTACTCTAAGGGATTATATATGAAAATATTTAATCAATTTACCACTATTGACCACAAACACACCATTTATGAGGTTTGATTCCTTGACTTTTAGGATGGAAGCAAACACCCTTACCTTATTTTTGGCTATTGTAGGCTATTTCATTTAAAATTATTTGTAACTATTATAAATTATTTTTGGTTATTTTAAGTTTTTTCGTTTTAAGTTATTTTCGATTATGTGAAGTTATTGTTGGTCATTTTTGGGTATTAAGGGCTATTTCACCTTATGTTATTATTGGCTATTATAAGTTATGTTACCATAGGTTATTTGTGGTTATTTCATTGGTGGTTATTATTAGTTATTTCAATGGTGGTTATTGTTGGTTATTTCATTAGTGGTTATCGTGGGTTATTTTATTAGTGGCTATTGTTGGTTATTATTGGTGGCTATTGTTGGTTATTTTATTGGTGGCTACTAATGGTTATTTTATTGATGGCTACTAATGGTTATTTATTGGTGGCTACTAATGGTTATTTTATTGGTGGCTATTATTGGTTATTTTATTGGTGCCTATTGATGGTTATTTTATTAATGTCTATTATATTGGTGCCTATTCTATTGGTGGTTATTCAATTAATGAATATTAATATATATTTTATTGGTGGCTATTGAAGGTTATTTTAAGCTAAATTATCATAGGTTATTAATGGCTATTGGTGGAGTTATTTTATTAATGACTCTTGGTGGATATTGGTGGTTATTTTAGGTTAAATTATCATAGGCTATTGTTGATTATTAATGGCTATTAATAACTATTGGTGGCTATTCCATTAATGGCTATTAATGATTATTGGTGGTTAAATTACCATAGGTATTGGTGGTTATTTTATTAGTGGTTATTGTTGGCTATTATATTATAAGCATTGGTGGTTATCTTATCGGTAATTATCGATGGTTATTTTATTGGTGGCCATTAATGATTATTTTATTAATGGTTATTGGTGGTTATTTTATTGCTAATTATTAATGGTTATTTTATTAATGACTATTGGTGGCTATTTTATTGGTGATTTTTTTAAAATTTTAAGTTATATCATGATTACATGTGATTATTTTATTATGAACTATTGTTAGATATTTTAGGCTATATCATCATAGGCTATTGCTAGTTATTTCATTGTAGGTTATTTTAAATTATTTTTCATAGGTTATTACTGGTTATTTTAAATTATTTTAAATTTTTATACTTAGGATAAAAATAACTTATAATAACATAAAAAATAACTTGAAATAACATATATTAATTTTTTTCTAACTAACTTAAGGTTTAACCTAAGGTTAATTGAATAATTTAATTTAAAATAATTTAAAGTAAAAAATCTATAATAAACTAGTTAAAATACCTTAAAATAAAATAACATATAATAGTTTAAGGTATAATAATTTATAATAACCCATAATAACTTAGGGTATAAGTTAAAATAACTAAAGTAACCTAAAATAATATAGGGTATATCATAAAATAACATATGATATTTAAAACAAAAACATAAAAATAAAATTATTATCACAATAAATTATAATAATGAATTATGTCAACTAGTAATGAAACATGATGTTTACATAATGATATTATAGTGAAATAACTTTAATCAGGGTGAAATCGATAAAGTGCAATGAACTTATTTCACTTTTAAGGTCCCATAATGATTTAGGCTACTGAACTACAACCCACTTTTGTAGTAATGTTGTCATGTTTCATTATTAACATTAACATAATTCACTACTAATAAAATTCATTATAATAAAATTTTATTCATCGTAGTATGTCTCTTTTGATGTTGTTTTAAATACCTTAAATTATTATACCTTAAGTCATTGTTATCATTTTACTTTAGGTTATTTGAATTATTCAACCCCATTTTATTATTGATTATTCTTTTGTTATTCTAGGTAATTTTAAATTATTTAAGGTTAATCCATTATAAATTATTTTAGATTATTTCATTAGAAGGAAAATCATGATTTACAATTGTTGTTTAGAACTATTTTTTAGTTATAGGTGACATTTGTAACTAAAATCTCCATAATAACAAACAAGTCATAACCGATAGTTAGTTGCAACCTATTAATCCTTGGATGAAATATGGTTCCATCTATATAATGGTCATATCCATATGTTTAGTCGCAAATCCATTAAAACTCTTTTGTGACTATTTGTTGTATTAATGCCAATTGGACATGTGTCGCTTTTAAATAACTAATAATGACACAACATGTGGCCACCCATGGTAATTGGTTTAATAAAATTTGGGGAATATTTAGGAAATTTTAAGGGTTGTTTGATTTGACAGCTCGAAGTTTTGCCACATGGTTAAAATCCCTTAGTTTAAAGTTTGGCCCCATTCAACCCTACATTGACAGATGTCCACTATTGTCGGGTCAACATAGTGTTATGTGTCAATATAACAATAGTATCTACCATTAATTTATATGTTTAAAGTCATTTGGGCAAGTTGTTTTTGTAATTGTATTTGAGCTAGTTGCACAAATTGACCGATCATTTGGGGGGTTTAGGGTTTTCGACAAATTTTATTAAGGTTTAGGAGTTAGGTTTCTAGCCAATGGCCATGTGCCATGCATAAATTGAACAAAAATGTGGATTAGAATTAAGCTAGTTTGTTGCTAACTCAAATAGGGTTTAAAAGATGTAACATTACTAGGAAATGCGTCCTAGTTCACTTTGGGTTTCACTAGATTTTTTAATGAATTTGGACATTTTCACCTACTGAAATTGTTTAACCCCCTAATGAACAGGGACCAGTTGCTACGTACAATGATTTGTTTCACTAGTATCTAGTGAAACAAGGTTATTCTCAAGTGAAATACAAATTTACCAAACCATTCACTTGCTAATTAATTAACTAACCAATATGGAAATTAATTAAATTTTAATTATTTAATTTAAAATATTATTGATAATTTCATATTTTTAAAACCTATTATTTATTGACACGGGTAGGTAGGTAGGCCATGTAATCAACCTAGGCACTTAGCCCAGGAATTCGAGAAGAGAATATTCGGTCAACATACCATTGTTGACCACACACAATACCACCCATGAGGTTTGATGCTTTGACCTTTCGAATGGGGGCAAACACCCTTATCATCAAGCCATCACACTTGTTATGATTTTATGTTACATTACATTTTATTTATCAAATATTTCATTTTAAACATTACAAAACCATAAACTTTGAAAATTCATATATTATTGAAATTTTGTTCAAATGAAATGATTCGAATTAATTTTTTTTTAATTCAATAATGTACATAATTACATTTATTTCCTTTTGAAAGTTTAAAATCATTTGAACAAAAAAAAGTTGAATATCATTATTCAATAACATTTCAATGACCATTC
>Ga0116231_10002298_pt1 | contig 39960 bp, 34 predicted proteins | sample S1TSphgellanicum_2_FD_89695 | JGI IMG/M metagenome (GOLD analysis project Ga0116231, IMG submission 89695) | Host-associated microbial communities from peat moss isolated from Minnesota, USA - S1T2_Fd - Sphagnum magellanicum MG | ecosystem: Host-associated > Plants > Peat moss > Unclassified...
CAACAACAACCACGGATATGTTTTTTTTGGGGTGAGAAAACTTAGGGGTTTTTTATTATATTGGATTTTGGTGGAGTTTTTTTTTTTTTTTTTCCCCTCCTGTATCTGGACGATGATCGTGTTGTTTGCTTCAGGGCGGCGAAGCTGGGAGCACAATTGGAGTGGTTAGAAGATGGGGGAGTGAAGATGATTACAGGACCCATGCCAGCAGTCAAGGAGGATGAGCTGCGACAACGACCTGTCTGGTTCAACAGCATGGTTTCAGCTTCCACTGCATGGAAGGATTCCCGCAATGACCCTGAGAAAGCATGTTCTTTCGGAGATGGAACTCCACTGCCCAGGAATGCTGTTCTAGGTTGCCTCCAAATACTTCACGAGGAGAAAGCTGCCATCCCGTGGCGCCATGGCGATGTTCTTCTGCTTGATAACACTGCAGTTCAACATTCCCGCAACACTTTTGTACCTCCACGTCGTGTGCTTGCTTCTTTGGTCAAGTAAACTGGTCACAAATCAAAAACCCACAACATCAAATCTAACAAAGTTACCCCAAAGAGAAAAATAAATCTAGCTGTGACATTCATGATGAGGGGATCACAAGTTTACTCTCTCATGTGTTTGTTTTTTTTTGTTGCAGCTCTGTCAAATGTGTTTTGTTTGTTTCCACATGAAGAAGCTTTGACGCTCAATGTCGAGCTCATGTGTTTGTTGCAGCTCTGAATGTGTTTGTTTGTTTGTTTGTTTGTTTGTTTCCACATGAAGAAGCTAAGTTCATGTTGAGCTCAATGTGTGAAATTCACGGATCTGCATGTTTGTTACAGCTAATCTCATGAATGTGTTTCCATAGTAATGGTTTTGTAAACACACTAATGTCAGCTGAATCTCTTGCTTGCAATGGAGCTTAGATCCGTGTTGGTCCGGTATCAACTTTTGAAACATACCAGCCTAGTCATGACTCCTGGTATCAGGGTTTTTGTTTTGTTTTGAAACCAAAAACAAATTACCAGGTGTGTATTGGAGGCGCTGGACTATTGAATTGTATGAGGCTGTTTGCTTCTCCTTCCTGAATGTCTGCTTCTTTGTTAGAGGAGTGGGAATGCTTGGATCAACCAACAAGTGGATTGGGTGGTGCATGGATTCTGCACAAGGTATTATTGCACATGCAGGTTTGTTTGAAAATTTCACCTTGTGTATGATGAGTGAACTTTTGCTGTGTTTTTTCTTACTTTGCGGATAACTCTATTATGTGTTGTAGCTTCTTGATCAAACCCTAAATCCTAACTAACCTGCTGCAGGTTCAGGAATCAAACGACAAAATCTTCACCTAATGCCAAATTGTGAACTTACCTTGTGCCAAGAAGTTGTAGAGGTAAACCTAGTATGTTGCATTCAAACTCTTGCTCATGATGTTTTGTTTGGGATGCTCAAATTCTTAATGCAAATTTGACTTGAAGAAGATATATGTTTAGTGCTAAACTATATTGGTTGATTTCGAATGAAGTCTGTGTTGCAATCAAAATGGTTGTTGGAAACATGTCAAGGAAATGTTTTACAAAGTATTGTAATGCCCCCAAAACTTCAAACTTTGTTTCAGGATTTCTTGGCAACTCTCCAAAAACTAGCTCTAGTGAATTAAAGCTTTCTCCCTAAAATGTAATACCAAACAGAATTTTGGATTGGTTTAAAAATTTGTGCAAATCTTGCAATTGCTCAAAACTTATAAACAAAGTTCATTGTCCTAATTATTCATGAACTCTTTGTAATGTTCATATTACTTGACGTTTTGTTTTGATCATTGTCATTGTGTTTTATAAGTTGATTTAAGGGTTGTGGGTTAGTTTCAAAGTGTTAGTTTCCTTAGTGTCAACGATGTTGGTTTGGTAAGTGGTTTTCTTCTTGCCTTAAACATAGTTTTTCTAAAAACGTTATTGTTCATTTTCTTCTTTTGGTTGTTTATGTGATTCAAAAAACACTTATGGGATTGCAAGTCTGAAATGTTATTATTCGAATTGAAAAAAATGGGTCAAAAAAAATCACTCACAAGCACATAGGGGGAAATATGATTTTGTTCTGTCACTTATGTGAGTTGAAAAAAAACCACTTGTGAGCCCGCTAATGTTCAATATAATTTATTTTTTTTCATCTATGTGAATAAATAAAAACCATTTTCAAGTCTGTAAATGTGCAATATCGTTTATTTTTTTCTTTTCACATGTGAATAAAAAAAACCACTTGTAGGCTCACAAATGTGCAATATCATTTGTTTTTTGTGCCCATGTGAATAAAAAAGCCAACTTATGGGCCGATGAAAATACAATATCATTTTTTTTTCATCTAATGTGTGAGTCGAAAAAACCATTTGCAAGCTCCCAAGTGAGTAATCCTTTAGAAATATTTAGAATAAAATGATCATGGTCTTGACTAAATGACTACAATCAAACCATGGAACTAATCTTTTGTTAGATGTAGAATGAAAATCAAAACTATCAAAAAAATTGTATTTAGGTTTTAAAAGTAAGCAAGTTGATTTTTTAAGAAAATTAATAAGTTGATTGAACATTAATTTTTAAAAAAATTAATTAGTTATTTAGTTCTATTTTTTGTTGTTGTTTTTTGGTTCTTTTCATTGTGTCAGTCGGTTTTTTTTTTGGTGTTGTTGTTCAACTTTTCTTATTGATGCTTGTTAGTTTGGTACTAGTGGTAACCCGTGCCTGCAAGGCACAGCATGGCACCAAAAATTGTGATTTCCAGCATCATTTGCACATTAGCCTCCTTCTGAGAGAGCACCATCTTGACGTCGCATTGCGTCGCTACTGCGATCTGGGGATAGCCACAGACGCAGAAACTGCAAACCGAAAAAAAAAAAAAACAGATGCAAAAGAAACCATCTTGTATAGCCGCTGAGACTTAAACCTAAACCCTAAAAGGAGCGCCAAACCCTAACCGTACCAAGATCCATGTGTAGTTAATGAACCCCTAAGGTTAGGTTAAGTTCTTCTGCACAATAGTTACAGTTTGATCAGTAAAAGAATTCCAAAGATCTACACCATCAGATCTCATTGATTTGGACGGCTAGGAGATATCCAGCGCAATTTATAACTATTATAATTGTCACAGACAGACACACTGATAGACGTAGTGAATTAATATATATGATTTCACCCCACCTACTTTGTGCAAGTTTGGGAATGAAAAACTTGCATCCACCATTCGGTTGTTTTTTTAGGTATGACTTTCAAATTATGCTTGTAATTTTATTTTATTTTTTGAGTATTAATGTTTATTTTTTCATTTATTTTTGTGAAACATTTAAAAAATTTCCAAGTTCAATCTTTGTTTGTTATTAAATTTGGCAACATTCTAACATCAAGAAATATGCTTGTTGTTTATGAGATTCATACATTTCTTTTGCAACGCATTACACTTCATTTTATATATTCATTTTTTACATGGTGAGAAGAAAGTTTAATGAATTTATATGACCATGGAACCAATAGCCTAGTTATTACCATGAGAAAAGGGCTACTAGGTAAAAACTAAATAAAAATGATGAAATAACATTTTTGAAAATGCATTTCCTTCATAAATCAAAAGTGGAAATGGAAAGCTAGAAACCTTGGATAGTGTCTTTGTTACACATTAGCTTGTTACTTTCATCTTTTGTAGTTGTCACCTTCCTATTGGTTACTTTCTTGTAACAATTACCTTATTATTATAATTACCTTCATGTTGCAATTATCATTTAGTGACTAATTTCTAACAACCATTCTAAAAAAAGGAAAGTTAAAAAAAGCCTTAATTAAATTTAAAACTATTTCATTTTATATCAAACAAATGTTAAATATTTTCTTTCGCATCCAAGAAATCAAGGCAAAACACAAAAGAAAAGATGTGATACAACCTTCAACCAAAATCCATTGTGTTTTTTTTTTGCACACAAGTATAACCTTTTTTCCCCACTTCACACACCAATCCTTTTATAATTACACACATAAAATGATAGAATGAAAAGGAATAGGAATGAGAACAATTGAAAAAACAAATTGAAAAAATAATAAAAAACCAAAAGTGGTTCCCCACCATACAAGGGTTTCCCTTATTTTCTTAGATTTTCTCACCTTAATATCTTCATTTCCTTCACAACTTTTAATTAATGTCAAACTACATTATCTTCTAAAAATTAATTATTTTAATGACTTCATCTTATAGTAAATAAAGGATGATAAATATGAATCTACCACTAATAACTAAATAATTAATAGGAGACATTCTAATTTAATTAGACCAAAAGATTTACCCATTAACAAATATTCTTTTATTAAAATTTTACTTGTGAATTAATTTCTAATTCTTTTGCCTTGAAGATAATTCACTAACAGTATTATCATCAAGTAACATTACAATAAAATTTATCCTTTAATTATTTTTGCGATAATTATCATCAATTAAAAAACTTATTTTGACCTTGTAAATGTTGGTACATGTTTGAATTATATTGTAAGTTTTACATAATTAAATCAATTTGCAAGTAAAAGATTAAAACCACATTTTGATAGAACAATATTTTGTTTTGGTTTCACCATTTTTGTTGAGTAACACTTTGAAAAATTGTTGAAAAATGAAACATGTGAAGTTTTTCTCAATGATGCTCCTATGGAATAAATGTTTGAAGATTATTCCAATTTAAAGCAATAGAGTTCCTAAAAATGAAAAAATAAAATGAACTAAACTTTCAAAAATTACATGTTCAAAAAATTAAATAGAGACCTCATGACGTAATTGGATTTTGATGTGTTTTTTCTATGTTAACAATAACAAAGAAATTGATTGTAACAATCCTCAAATCATGCATTTTATTTTTTGTTAAAATAGTTTTATCAATGCATCTAATTTCAAAACTCAAGCAAGAAAAGGCTTAATTTCATATTACAAAATAAATGGTATAAAATTTTCAACAAACATGTGAATGCAAACCATGCTATTGTTGCAAAAACATTTGAGGGTGAGATCAATAGTTCATTATATATATATATATATATATATATATATAAGACCAACAAAGAAAAGGCCTAATCTATTTGGCAAAAAAAAATCAATTTTTTTTGCTACAAAATATCCTTTTAAAAATGATGGTGTGTAGCAAAAAAGTTTTACAAAACTTATGCCTTTTGATTCTCAAAAATCACTTGCCAATGTAGTTTGTGGAAAGTATTTGGATGAAATGTCTAACCTTGTATTTATGTCTTTAAATGATCCTTTTATCAAGAAAATGATTTCTTGAAACATGATTAAATTAAATGAAAAAAAAAAAACACAAATGTGTTCTGCCAAAAATTATCAAAATATTATATTGCAACAAGTTTTAATTTATGGATGTTTCAAAGTGCACATGACATTTTTACTCTTGTGATAAATTTTAAGGGGTTAATTGGTAGCCAAAGCATGTTACTATTGGTTTGTTCAAAGCAACAAAAGTTATTAGTCAAGTTTTAAAAAGACGTTTGATACAAATGTTGAATGAATATGAGTTTAAAAAAGAAAATGTTTGTCTCAGTAAAATATGAAGGGTCAAATCTAAATGTTATGAAAACTAGTCTAAAATTTATTGTGAGTTGTGAATGTTTGGGTTAGGAAGAAAAATTTTAAAGTTCTTGTTTAGCTATGTTTTTTTCTAAAGTTTGCAAATATGTGACAATAGATGAAAAAATGTATTGAAATCCCAAGTACATTGATTTTATTATGTTTGCTTAATCAAAATTTCAAAAATGTTTAATTTAGTTTTAAAATTCTAAAAAATAAAAATAAAAATGGAACAAGGCTTGCAAGAATTTTAATATTCATCCAAGAAAACTAAACACTCTAGTTTAGGTAAGATAATTATTTTCACTTAAAATTATTTTTACAATCATTTAAAATTTCTTATTTGAACATAAATCATTTAGATTTCAAATTCTAGGTTTTTTGTTTTTTATTTGAACTATAAATTTAAAATGTTACCATTGAAAGTTAAACTTTGTTTGCATTTTTGCCTTCAAAATGATAATGTTCCAAAATCTTTACAATTCTGCAATGTTATCAATTTTTGTTACAATGAATAAACTTCTATTAGAATCAATAGAACAATGCTAAACCCTCCTTTTACATGGCACATTTTTCAAATGATTGTTGATTATTTTTCTTCAATTGTGCTTGTGTTTTGAAATAATCACAATGCCATATGTTAAATGATGCATTGCATTCCGCAATAACAATGTGTTTGAAATTGAAGGAATAAATTAAAATCCCACCAACATTGGTCAATTTGAGAGATTATGATTAGATTAGAATTATTCTTGAGTTGTCTTTGTCAGTTTTAACATGAAAAAACAAATTTTGGGGGTGTTGGAATCTATCCTCTCCATTCTCAAGAAATATGATGCCAATAAAACCCATAACATGTTGTCTTTGATGCTAGACCCTAGGTTTGAAAGACTTTGCTTACTTGTATTGTCTTATATTGGTCATGAAGGTGTGCTTATTATTGAGGAATATACAAAAGACCCTTATATCCCATGCTTATCAAATGCCATAATCATTTCAATCATGTGTTAATAACCAAAGTTGGTTGGGCAAATCAAATAGTTGAAGAAAATTGCAATGTAGATATTATTGAACAAATTATGAACACCAAAAACTAGTGAAAGAACTTATGAGCAAAAAGTTGCAAATTTTTAATAGATACCATGTTGGCATCAAAGATATAAAATGTCTTCTTCAATGGTGGGAGAAGCACAAAGTTCATATTTCCCATTGTACACCAAATATTAAGCATTTTTGGATCTCAAATTGAAACAAAAAGGATTTTTTCTTTCATTAACATCCTAACAAATCTAAAAAGAAGTAATTTCAAATTATTAATTTGAAAAATTAATATTTGTGATTAAAAATTGGCCTAATAATCTAAGAGTTGGTTGCAAATCACCTTCTAATTTGGTATAGTTAATTGAAAAGGATTTAAAATTTTTAAAAAATTAAAATAATCTGAAAGATCATTTGAACATGATACAATTGTGAACATATGAAATTATGGAAGCAAAAAAAATTCTTATAATTTTTTCATTCAAAATTTTTAAAATCATTTTTGGGTTTTTAAAAATAAACCAAATCATTTTGTTGGAAATAATTAAGTTTTGACCGATTTATGAGAGCTACCTTTGAGAATTGATCAATTTTAAATTTGTGAAAACCAACATGTAGAAAATCGATTGAATTTTTTTTTCAAAAGTATGATAGCCCAATCGATTTTTTTTTATGAATATTATTTTTTAAAAACCAATTTAGTTCTTAAAATGTTATGTGAAAGCCAAAACTAATGGTTTTCACAAAAAGCAAAAACCGCCCAACACTAGTATAATCTTGACTATGTTGGTATTTCATAATGTTGTTATATGTTCCTTGTGTGATTTTAATACAACGATTGGAAGGTGGAAAAATATTTGAAATAGATGAACAAAATAATGATCTTCTTTTCCATTTTGATACAAGAGGCAAAACTCTAAACACTAACATGTGACCAAATGTTTTCCCCAATTTAGGAGAAGATATATATATTTCAATTTGTAAGGGTATTGTTCCATTTATAGCCCATAGTACATGTAATTGCAATTTTTCACAAATTTAGCTTCTTAATGATTATAGAACATATATAAATTGCTATAGAGTTTTCATAATTTACATTTCAAGGAACTAACTTTTGAAATTCAAACAAGCATAATTTAATAACACATTCCTTGTAAATTTAGAACATGAAAAATATGCTTGATATGAAATTATTTACCATTCTAAATGATATTTGTATTGGATCTTTGGAAATTAAAAATTGAAAAAAAGAAAAAAGAAAAAAATTACCTTACAATTAAATTTCTTAATTTGTACATGTTTATTCTATTATATTCTATTGGTTTGTTATTATTATTTTGGTTAATTTCATCACTTGTTCATTGGTTTTTATGTTCTCCCACCATCATGATTCAATCTACTCCCTATTTGTTAGTTATAATGAAAAACCAAATGTTGATTTAGGTGAAGCAATTGTCTCGTACGGAGCCAAAGTTGAATCATACTATTGTAAAACTAATAATCAAACTTATACAAATATTAGAGCACAATCATTCATTCATTCATATGTACACAACAAAAATATATAGCTAGATTTTTAGCCAAGTCAAAAGGATGGATGAATGTATAATGGAGAAATACCTATGTAGGTAATTTCTAAATGGTTTCTTTCTATTATCCAAAGAATAAGCATTTGTTTGTATGTAGCCAAATTACCAATGTTGAGGAATACAATTGCAAGGCTTTTAATTGGACTAGAGTTTTTTGTTTTGCCACAATTTTGTTTTCCACAAAAAAATTGGGAATTAAATATACATGAATTTTTGGATTCATTTTTTTTCTAGTGTAAATTCAATTAATTTTGCCATTTTTGGGGAAGGCTTTGCCAATTTTTAAATAAAAAATTGGGAAATAAAAGAAATAAAAACCCTTGAACCTAACCTTAATATCTAAACAAAAAATCCACATAATCAGTCGTTCATATATATATATATGTGAAAAATGCTATTTGGCCAAAGTCAAACGGATGTATGAATGGACAATGAAGAAATACATATGTACAAAAATTTTAATTGGTTTTTTTTTTTCATTAGGTGTTTAGAAAAAGAAATGGTCCAAGAAATATTGACATTCTTGGATATTTGGAAATTTGCAATAAATTATTTGCTTTCTCTACTGAAATCCACAATTAAACCACTTTGTTCAGCACAATTGTAAAACTTATAACCAACATTAATATACAAAAATATAGGCATACTCACAATCCAATTATGTGAAATGTCTTTTTTTTCTTGGGTAAGGTTGTGCCATAGATGAAAACTTATGAATGTTGCATAATGAATGAAAAATGATATGATGGATGAAAAGTTGGGAAAAAAATTTGCACCATGGATGAAAATTTAAAGAAAATGGTTAAACAATGGATGAAATTTTAGAGAAAATGGTTACACAACAGATGAAAATTAAGCATGAATGATGAAAATATGAAAAAGATCAGGTGACATATTCATTTATTGAGCAACTTCTCAAAAATTTAAGGCCTTGCAATTTCCTTGAGTGTGTAATTGAGATCTTTAGAAAAATGTGATCCCTAATTTCTTTCCTCCCTTGAAAACTTGGCTCCATTAATTTTCTCCTTTTTTAAAAAAAATTCTGTAGATAGCTTGATTGGGGGAAGTGGTGCCAAGTTACACAAAGGAAGCATCCCAAAAGCCATTAAAAAAGTGTTCCATGGAGAAAAAAAATTCAACCTAGTTACTTTAACAATGATTTCTAACTTTTTGCATCACACTTTCATTTTGAAATAACTAGTGTAATTCATGCCGTTGATTCAAGTGTGAATACGATTACGTAGTTGCTCCAAGTGCAAACATGACTCTAATAATAGAGATTAATTGTGAAATAATAATAATTTAAAAATTAATTTTTAGTGATAAAATGCATTCAAAATTCAATATCTCCTCCAAATTAGGTTCAAAATTAGGCCAAAACATTAGGCCTCCTCATCATGCATCCTTGAACTTGGTACATGAGTCAATTTCTCATCCAACTCTTACAATTCTGTCTATTGGGTTTTCATCCAGTTTTTGCTATCCATTCTTTGACCTCCACATTCATCACAAGCCCAAGGCTGATGGCTCACATGCTAATGTTGTCTGGCTTCATTGCACCCCTAGTAACATTAACCGGACATGTAGTTAGAACCTATTTGGTCCCCTGTTTCTAATGTGTTGCCAAGAGGAAGAAAAAACAAACTAGGTGAGGCAAAATTGTCTCATCCTCAGGCACCCAGGGTTAGCTCCTAGAGGAGTTAGTTTATGTAGATTAAGTGGCAATCATCCCTTGGAAGATTTAGCCAAATTTGATAAACCAGATATTAATTACAATTTTTTAAAATCAACATTCTATGTTTTTGGCTATTCAATGAAAATTTTTAGTAAATTTTTTTGGCAATTTTAACTCTTTTTTTTCTCACACTTTTGGTGATTGAAACACTTCAAAATCACTTCATTTTCTAACTTTTTCTTTCAATTTTTCACAAAATTTTATAAAGAAAAAAAGGCTAGTGAGGTGCCTCCCTGAAACTCCTTGGAGGGAGTCAAGCTTACCGATGGTGGACTCTAGTAGGCAACTTAACTATGTGGCTGCAATTTCAGGAAGCTAGCCTATAGCCTGTTGTCATTGTGTAGTTTAACAATTTCACTTTTCTCTTTCACAAGAAGAAGAAAAGACAAAAAGCTCCTATTATTATCTATCTATGAAGGAAGGGTTTTGTTTTGTAGTAATGAGATCCATCGAACCGAACTGTGATGCTTTACATTATGTTCTTGGTGTCTTTGGAAAGCTCTAACTGACAAGGAGGGGTGCATGCGCTTGGTTCCATGACGTTGGGACTTGCAGTGCAAAAGTTGTTGAATATTGAATGATTTCTTCACTGAAAATTAAATTGAATCATAGCTGAAAACTCCCCAGGAATTGGAATGTGCCTTTGGTGTTGTTGGAAAGATCTTGATGTGCCTTTGGTGTTGTCGGAAAGATCTTGATGAGCAGGATTTAATGGAATTTACTCGGTAAGATCTGGATTCAGAATGTGGGAGATATTGATTTTTTTTAAGTGATTTTTTGCTGCTGAAAATTCAAAATAAATTCCAGAAAACTAGGTTTTGGAAGGAAAAATCAGTTGAGGACATGATAACACTTGGGCCAACAGCACAGGCCACATTATTATTATTATTCCATAGTTAAATCAGTTCATTTTTCTCTTTCAAGAAGAATAAGACACAACCGAAGGCTAAGCACCTTTGCACTAGGCTTGTGCTCTAAGGAAAAAAAAACAGCCAAGCAAAAGACCGACTTAACTTACACCTTAACTTACACGTGAAGCATGTGAGGAGAAGTGTGGGAATCCTTTGGAAGGGTTCCTTTGAAATCCTGATTCCTCCCTTGCATACTCACCCAGGAAATTATTATTATTATTATTATTATTATTATTATTTTTATTATTATGATGTGTGGACAAGAAGTGGGACCCAAATTTGTAGCACCCTATCTACTCAACTCACATAAGTTAAGAGGACATCTCATCTCCAGTGCTAAATAGATATAGAATCCAAAAACCACTTTTTAAATGGACCTGGAATTAAGACCTGGCCCCATTATTAGGTGACAGGACCTGAATTAAGACTTGACCCAATTTATTGGAGGACCTCAATCAGGACCTACCTAAAGCCTCTTGTAGAATTACTAAGGGTCTCTTTCCATTAGGTTGTTGTTACTGTGATAGTGTTTTGTTTTTTCAATTCCCAGATAGAGTCAGAGTTGCGAGCATCCTTAGGCAGATTTTGACTTTATTGGAGACTTTTTTTTTCTAGATAACCTATGATAAATCTGTAACAAGCATACATGAATTCATGTGACGACGCACTCCCCCAACAAAATCAAATCAAATTTCTGTTGAAATTTGGCGAATTTCTAACTTGAAAAGGGAATTTGTTCCGGTGTGTTGTGTGGTAACCTAACAGCAGCTTAATGGAAAGCATAAGGCCTTTGTTTCGTGTTGCAAGGACAGCTGCTTTTTATTGAAGAGTTGCAAATACATTGAAAATATGTAATTAATAATAATATCACGTTAGGAACTTTGGGAGTACATGCTTTTACGAAAAGTAGACAAATGTCATTTTATGATGAATCGTAATTTGATTCACAACTTTCACAACTCTTACAATTAATCAATGTTTGACCCATAGAGCTATAAGATGATTGAGTACAAGTATCTTAGAAAAAAAACATACTTGAGAATTGCTCTCATAGAGTAATCTGGCCCATATGTTGATGGAACCTGCATTAAGACCTACTCTTTTGATTAGAGGGGCCTGAAATAAGAGCTGGCCATTTGTTAGAGGGACCTAAATTAAGACCTGGCCATTTGAGGGTGGGACCTGAGTTAAGACCTGGAGCCACCCACCACGCCTTTTGTGTGTGCTCCAAAATTAGGGTTTGGTGGGGACGCGGAACAGAAGACGCTGGACTTTTGTGTTTTGTTTGTTTGCGTGTATTTCGGGAGACGCTGGCGAGATGGAGGAGGAGGAAACAGGAGGGATGCAGCAGCAACAGCAGGGTATTTTGGAAGAAATCCACAGTCAAAGACGACGCGAAGAGCGTTCTCTATACCCTACTGTCGGATTCTTTCAATACCCAACAACAGAATTCTTTGTTGAGTACGCGCAGCAACTAGAGTCTCTGAACACGGAACAACAACAACAACAACAGCAGCAGCAACAGGAGGAGGAGGAGGAGGAGGAGGAGGAGGAGATCTCCTTGCTAGAGAGAAGAAGAGAGAAGAAAAGAATATGCAATTGCGGAAGAAGAAGAACAACATTCCAAGGCGCGCAAGCTGCTGTAACGCAGTCTGCCGGTTGGAGTCAGTCTCGAGGACCAGCTCGTCTTTCTTTGTGGGTAGTTGTTGTTTCCATTTCCAGGAGAAGCAGAGGAAGATTAGTATCTTATATGACCATCTCCAGTTAAGGTACACGTCTCTGGTCGGTCTGGAGGCACTGGAGAGAGAGAGAAGAGCAGCCTGGGGATGACCTTGTTCTCAGTCCGTCTGCGTTGCCGCAGCATTTGCTGTTCTTTGGAGTGTGCTCAATTCATGAGCAAATCTAGCTTGAATCAATGGAGTCTCTGAGATGGAGAAGATGATAATTATTCATCTTGCTTGCGTGTGGGGCAAACAATTACAATGCAAATTCAGATCTCCCAAGTGTGGGAATACACTGCTGTGCAGATTGAGAGATTGCATCTATCGAGCCTAGGAAAAAAAGGGAGGCAGCCACAGACGGCTAAATAGCTGAGGGATCGATCTCGTAGTTGCAGAACAAAATGTATGTAATGACTGATAGGGTAGGAGCAATAGTGCTTATGGTACTCTCTCTCTGGTGCTTGGGATCATGGCCTGCGTTTTTCAACGTTCTGGAGCGGAGGGGACGAGTGCCTATGCACACTTACATGGACTACACCATCGCCACTTACTGTGTAGCCATAGGGTTTGCACTCACCCTTGGAGAGATTGGACCCAGTAGTGAGGAGTATCCGAATTTCACCACCCAGCTCTTCCAGGTGCTGCAGTCATGCTTTTTGGCAAACCCACCTTTGACAATTATTTTAGTGTATATTTTAAGGTGTTGTGAGTCTTTTAGTGCTTTATTTTTGCTGGAACATGACAGAATAGTGTCATGCGATCTGTGGGGTGTTTTTCCCTTTTTTCTTTCAGTATGTGTGTATGTGCTTGTAGAAGAACACATTCATGATTGATGCTTGTTCTGTGATGTTAGGGGAAAGCAGAAGAAGAAGATGGGTAGTGTGGCAGTAGTTCCCCTATTTGATGATACGGCTGTAGTTATGACAATGCAGGACAATGGACCGTCAGTGGCATTTGCAATGGGAGGTGGATTGGCGCTCTGCCTGGGCAACATTTCCATGCAGTATTCACTTGCGTTTGTTGGCATCTCATTGACTGAGGTTGTGTCAGCTAGTTTGGCTGTTGTGGTTGGTGAGTATCTTTGTGTACTGTGATTCCTTCCTTCCTTTCCAACATTTTTTTCTGAACCTTGTCCATATAGTTGTGGATGAAATTCTTGGCGGAGTATCCAGTGTGCAAGAATAAAGAGAGTGCTGCATCAATCTTGGCCACAGGCAGCATATACCTTTAAGCTCTGACTGACTGTAGGTAGTTGATTGTGGGGGGATTTGGCAGGAACAAGTGTCAACTATGTTCTAGATGGTGGTATGAATTGTGCTGTCATTTTATTTCCAGGAGTAGCATGTTTTTTGGTGGCAGTAGTGTTGGGCTCTTTCTGCCATGCTTCCAATGCAGCCGACATAACTTTGAAGCTCAACTCTAAGCAAATTGTTCCTTACAGGTGAGCTCTCTTGCTCTCTCTCCCCCTTTTCTCCTTTCCCTGAGTATCTTTTTTCTTTCCCTCTTTGCTTACATTTCATCACATACCCAGTATGTTGTTTGTCCTTCTCCAAGTTCCCTGGCAACAACACATATCCTCCTTGGCAAAATCCCTGAAGTGTCATTTGATTTATTTACTGTGCTTGGTGATGGATTTGTTGATTGGTGTGCTAGTATCCTCATATGCACTGTAGATGACAGCATTTTGACACTTTATTTTCTGCGTGTGTGGAATACCAGGTCAGAGGATGTAGAAGAAACAACAATGAATGTAGACTTCACAGATTGTGTCAATGCTAAGCTGCTCAACAAGCAATGTTGTGAGTAGACATCTCTCCCCAGTCTCCCTCCTATCCTCAATGCTTTTTCATTTTCACAAAGGCTTTTCAAATGGTACCCTGTCCAAGCATGAGTTATCAGAACCTTTTGATGTTTAACCAACCATGGGATCCTGACTGAAGAATCCTGGCAGGATTGAGTTACTCTTTATATAAGAATGGTTTCATTGCACTGGACTGAGATATGTTCTTTGAGCCACACTCAACAGGTTCAGTAGCTTAGTTTTAGGCCTGGTTGGTTGTGGCACAGTTACAGAGGGAATTGCTCAGGTTGAGGAGGGCAAGGGTTCATGCAGCAGTGAAGAATGGGGATTGGAGACAGCTGAGGCAGCTGTGGGAAGTGCTGAATTCTTGCAAAATCTAGAGGACCACAGGGCAATAAAGGTGTGTACCTATTGCTAGCTTTTGTTACAATGGTGGGTTCAGAACAAATGTTCAGTTTTGTAATCGATTTCAGTCTCATGGTGCAGATAAAAGGGAGGAGTGTGGGCTTTGGGCTGGGGATTGCGCTTTTCTCAGGTGGTTGCTATGCACTTTTCTCACCTTTGTTCAACCTCGCCACAAATGACCAGTTTCACCTTCTCAAGCCGAATGTGCCACACCTAGTGGTCTACACCACCTTCTTCTACTTCTCCACATCTTTCTTCATATGTGCCATGGTAATCAATATATATTTGCTCTACCACCCTCTTGTCGACATCCCAAAATCCTCTCTGCGAGTGTATTTGAGGGATTGGAAGGGTCGTGACCTTGCAGTTCTCGCAGGCCTTGTTTGTGGCTTTGGCAATGGCTTCCAGTTCATGGGAGGCCAAGCTGCTGGTTACGCTGCTGCTGATGCTGTGCAGGTTAGTTAGTGCTCTGGCCTTTTTTTTTCTTCTTGTTGGAATTGTCACTTTTCAATTGTTGCCTTTCAGAGGCTACAAGAACTTGAGGTGCCTTTGCCAATCTTCTGTCAGAATCAAAGAGTCTCCAACTTCCTACAAACATGCTTATGATGCTCACAGTCAATCTTAGTCAAGAAATCACTTCCAGTGGAAGCTGTTGCATGACATGGGTGGCCTGATAAAACCAATTCTGTGCAGGCACTTCCATTGGTTGGGACGTTGTGGGGGATTTTGCTATTTGGGGAGTATCATAAGTCATCTCAAAGGACTTACACGCTGCTGTCTGCCATGTTAATAATGTTTGGCATCGCCGTGACACTGCTCATTGCATCATCAAGACAGAGAGATTAAACATCGTATGAGTGGATCTTGTCCAATTGCAACCTACTATTTCCTGACACCCAAACAATGGACTTGGTTTTGCTCTTAAAATCCTAAACTTGTCATTGTTTTGTGGGTGGAGAATTCAAATCCTAGGTCGTGTGATTCTTTCAAAATTTGTGTACTTGGGCTGGGCATCTCAAAGATTGCTTGGACCACATTAGTGAAAAGGAGTTAGGAATTCAGAGGATGAGTAACGTCTCACTAGAAATGCTACAAGGAGCACCCTATTTGTTTTAGAAAAGTTGTGGGTTCCACCATTGGTATGTGTTATCTGAGAAAAATAAAGCAGAAGGTGTAACACCTCTGTTGCTACTCTCTGTGCACTGGCGTGTCAGTGATTATTGGCTAGATTTTGCACAGATGAATGCAAAATTCTAAACCCCACGCACATTGTAATCAAACCATATTAGGTGCTCACCTTCTATCCTGTTTTTGTGGATTTCCATCCCATCATGCTTAGAGTCTTGCCTACTCCTTCAAGACATGTAACAGAAAAACTACAGCATAGAATTGTGCAGAAATGGTTTTGCAAAGCTTTGAGCAGATAGATACACATTGTGAGACATTTTCTAGTGTCGCTCCCAGCGCACCTTATGTGTTTGAGTTGATACACATTGTGAGACATTTTCTAGTGTTGCTCTTATGTTTTTGAGTTTATTGTTTATTCCTCTTAGGAAAGAGGAGGGAACCTTAACGCCGATTATTTAGGAGTGGAAGGTACCTTAAATGCTTACACAAGGCGCCATGACTTTGAATGAGTAGTCGAACCTGAGAAATATATAACTATTCCTTGCATAAAAGATGCTACAGAATGCCATTCATTTGATAATTGCATACTACGTACTAGGGGTTCAAATGAAGGGGGTGGACTTTAGGTTATTGCTTCTACAAGTCAACAAAATTTACGTGTCTCTAGGAATATCTCTTGGTATTGAAATGTGCTTGCAACTTTCAACCTCTCCCAAAGTCACAATACACACGCTACACAATGCCATTTATTTATGCGCATTGCTAGTAGCATAGTATATACGCTAAAGTTCAATGAATCCAACAAGTGAACTTTAGGGTAGAATTTCTTTGACAAGTTGAGAAAATCCCAAATTTTTTGGGGAATATATCTCGTGTTGTTGAAATGTAGATCCAAACTTTCAAGCTCTCTTAGAACTCACACAACACAACGCAATCTACAAAAATGCCAATTTATATTTTGCATGGCAAGTAGCATCGTATGCACAAAGGTTCAAACAATTTGAATAGATGAAGTTTTAGGGTATCGATTCAAGAAGTCAACAAAAATTACGTGTCTTAAGGAGTATCTCCTATTATTGAAATGCAATGGAAACTCTCAAGCTCTCATAAGTGGGGTACAATGCGGCACAAAATCTTTGGGCTTATAGCTAAGGGCCACTTTAGTTTACGCCACGAGGAGTCAAGGCCAAGGTTGAACTCAAATCATGCATGTAACAAATGTTTTAGCATTTGTTAGTTTCCTTGACGTCAATTTTCTAGCACTTATTAGAAATTTGGGGTCAAACAACAAGCCAAAAATGCTTAAATTTTCTTCTTCAAGTTTTTTCAGCCCAGGCTCTTTTAGTCTAAAGTAAAGCATTAGTGGATTATTTGGTAGCATTGTTGGGTGGTTCAAGAGTCGAAGGTGCGGAGTACCATAACTCTTGGAATGAAGAAAAAATTGAAATAAACACCTCCCCCTCCCCCCCCCAGATGGTACATATAGTCACCCTCAACTCCATTAAAAAAAAATTCTTATGTGCCTGATTGGCCAAAATCTTGGGTTTGATTTTTTCAATTTTGTGATATTGAAAATTTGGCTAATGTTAAGATTCTTATGGATCCTAAGATATTGAAAGAGAAACAAATCTTTTTATTTTTTTAATGTTTTTTGTAATCTTTGTGTCCTTTTAAAAATAATAATAATAATAATAATAATCTTTGTGTCTTTACAATTTCATATAAATATAAATATGTGTTATTTCATTTGAATATATTAAAATTATTTCAAGAAATTAACATGTTTTTTTCTTTTGAAATTATGTTAGTTTTTAATAAAAATTTCTCCCTTAAATACTTAATTCAAAAATTTAATTCCCAACTTGCTTAGCTGATTTAATGTTTTATTCATCCTAATTGCTTCCAAAATTTTCCCGACAAACCGAGGTTTCAATTCCAGATCTCATGCCTAATACACCAATTTTCAGGACCTCGTTGAGGACTCCAATTCTCATCTCGTGTTTGGCCTGTGGAATGGACATCTCGATCTTCGAGGACGACCGACGCCCCCCCCCGCCACGAAAAGATGCTCAAGGCAGACAGACACACACAGAGTTTGCGTTCTCCGGCTATGGCGCGATCCGCAGCTTCCATCTCCTCGTCGACGGTCACTGTGAATGCTTTTGTCTTTTCTATTTTGTTTTTTCATAATGCTGTGGATTTTCTCTTCACAAAGAAGTAAGTTTCTTTCTCAGCCGATGCCTGTAGTCGTTTCTGTGGCATTCTTTGGGCTCCAGCGGTCTGCTGCTGCGGTTCGGTATCCGGATATCTGCGTCTGCTCGACATTATTGTCTGGTAAGGATTTTTCCTCGTTTAAGTTTTAGTAGTTTGAGGGTGGATTTGCTTTGGAATGTTCTCGTTTCAGTTTCGTCTTGGCAAAATGTCACGTCTGTTATGTTAGAAGAGTTTTTTTTGCTTTGGACTGTTCTCGTTTCGGTTTCGTCTTGGCAAAATGTCACGTCTGTTTTGTTAGAAGAGTTTTTTCTGGTTGAGAGCTGGAGAGCACTTTCTTTGAAGAGAAAATCGGTTGTAATGCGTGCACAATACGGTGCAGGAGAGGAGAACAACGGAGTCAGAGTTGAAGGTGGAGTGTCGTCGCGGTGAGTGTACATTGCGGGTCTTCCGGGCTCCTCGACGACATGAGCTCTCCGCCCGCCGTTGCACGTACTGTCGTTGCCGGATCTGCAATACTTGAAATGTAGGAGGAACACAGTAGTAGGTGATATTGCGGTTTCGGATGGAGAGCCTCCTTTGAAGGAAGAAAGGAACTTGGCGTAGTCTTCGAAGCTGCGGAGACTGACTGACAGACACGAAGAAGAAGAAGAAACAACCGATACTATTACTTTTAGCACTAAAGGGCGATGATGCATGACCGTTTGCTGCATTCTTTCAACACCGCAATTCGGATCGGATCCAAGAATCTTTGGTTTCCATCACCAGCACCCGCCCTGATCATATCCAGCACTCAGATATTCCTGTTCTTCGATTGAAACCAGGCGCATAAAGAGGTGCGAGGCAGTGATCCAATCTCATCTCATCCTTCGAGATTATATGATCCTAGGTTCTTGTTTTTAGAGAGGCTCGTGGAAGCATCGACCAGGCGCTCGACGACCTCCTGTCCAGCAAGTTTCGATTCAGCATTATTGTGGCGGCCGTTCTCAATCTGGAGCTTTTAGACTTGTCGGTTTTAGTTTTGTCCGTCCTGGAAAGAAGCCGAAGACGAGATCGCGGAGCGGATATTATTTTCATTACAACACAACAGTATTCGAATCAAGGACAGGTTAAACGCAGAGAGACGCATTTTAAGAAGAGAAAAGAGGAGCAGTAGACAATCTGTTGAAGCAAGCGCCTCCTGGGGGGGGAAAATGGCTGATAGGGAGCGGAGTTCAAGCCCATTGATTTCTGGACAGAGGACAGCAGGAGGAGGAGGAGTCGTTATTCCCCCTTCACAACAGGTGTGTCCAAGGAGTTGTATGATAGTTGCATTTGCAGATTTGAACTTGAGCTTTATATACTCAGATGTGGCCCTAGCAACAAGTCTACAGTTCCATTCAGCTCTCCAGCTCCTATTGAGTAATTTTTCTTGCTGGCACAGTTCTAATCGGTGTTACTTGTTCTCTGGTCCTCATTTACCCCCAAAAAAAGGTGCGATCAGGTGCGCTCAATCCCCTCAAGAAAAGTCAAAACTATGCTGCAAAGGCAGCTGCAGCACGCTTGGCAAAAGTCATGCAGGCTAGCCGTGACTTGGCTGATGACGATGATGAAGATGATGACCACCACTTTCCACATTTTGGGTCAGATGCATCTAATGCAAGAGATCTGTCTCCCCAGGTTAGCCTCCAGATGTTCAGTGGTTTTTCCTAGTACTAAGCTATGTTCATCACCATGCTTCTAGACTTTGTAGTTGCTGCATTCTGTGAATCCCAGCATGCTGATGAGCCTTGTTCATATGTCAAGATGAAAACAGCCCTGCATGGCAGAATCTCCCATTTTTCCTACTCTACCCTTGCACAAGTGCTATTTGCCTGCTTCAGAAGGGTTGACTGTCGCATATTTCAATGTGAAAAGACCATCTGAGAGTGAGCTGGAGGAATGTATGCAACATAATGAAGTCTGATTGCTGGGCAAGTATTAATTGTCAGTGCACCCCTCGCTTAAAACAGAAGTTTTGTATGTGAGTGAGAACTCTAGGTTTTTTTTGACAGCTTATGAGAGCTTACAACGGTAGCAATGGAGCCCTTGGGGCAGGACTGCGCTCAGCAACATTTGGCAGGAGCACACTGAAACCTACTCCTGTGCCTCCATTGGCCCCAGTCACCCCAAGAGCACGGCCTGCTCTGGCTGTGGCCCCTTCTGTTCTGCGTGTCAAAGATCCAACTCCAGCTCCTGTTATTGATCGTACCAGAAGGTGAGCTTGCCTTGCTCACCTTTTGTCTTCTTTGAGGGACTGGTGTTTTGTTGGGTTTAAATAGGGTTTTGACTTTTGATTTGAATAAGGCATGAGACTTTGCATATGAAATAAGTGCCTCTGCAATGCAAATAGTAACCTGACTGAAGGGGGCTGCTTGTGCAATCATGAGAATAATCATCAACCTGTCAACTTTAACAATCTTCTCGATGCTAAGATGCAAATGTATGGTAATTGCACATAGATGGACAAGTCTCAGTACCGAATGTGGACCCACATGAGGCATGCCAAAGTGTCAACCCACAACAATAGTGCAATTCAGTGGCTAGATTGACTCTTTTCAAAGCCAGAGACTTTAATGTACCTCTGCAGCTCAATGTATAAGATAAATTTCACAAGTTTATAAGCCTGTGGAAACAGTATCATCTCATCAGTTCAAGATTTTTCTTCTCCATTCCCCTAGGCAATCTGCCTGAAAATCCAAAGATACTAACATTATTGTGGGAGTTGCAAATTTACTGTTTTAGGACAGGCCCACTCATGCTGAGCAAAGAGCCTGGTATTGAAATGAATGCAGATATCCTATAGATTTGGCACTTGAAAATCGTGGGCAAGACTTGACAGGACCAATTTCAAGAAGAGAAACAGCAGCCTTGCGTGATGAGGTTTGTACTTTTGCCCCTGTTAGGTGTTTCATGAATAATCAAATCAAGATGGTGTCTTTGAGGCCCATCAGTGAAAACTTCTACTGCATATAGAAACTGTCCACTTAATTGTTCTACTATGTCATTTGTTCTACGTTAGTTCTGGTTGATTGTATCCTAAAAGGTGATGATGACACAACATGGCTATGGGTAACAGCTGTCATTATTTAGTAATATTTGGTGGTGCACTTGCTTTATCAAGCAAAGAAGGGCCCAAGGGGCTATGGTGATAAGCTGTGCTTTGACATGGTGTATAATAGTGTTGCAGATTGATATTCTTCAGGAAGAGAATGAGGCACTTCTGGATAAGGTATGTGCTTGTTAGGATTCAGTGGAAAAGCTAGTTCATAAACTCAGTTCTCTTGAGTATGACTTTTAATGTTAGTAGGGGTTGCACTCACCTTCTGCATATCAAAGTTGAATGTGGGTGTACCCAGTTATCTTACACCTGCTGAAATACCTCTTTGATCTCAAAGGTTACATACACAAGGCTCATGTAAAAAGTATTTCCTCCTGCAGCTGCGGCTTGTGGAAGAGAAACTTGCAGAGAAGGAGACCCGGTCAAGGGAGCTTGAGAAGCAGGTGTGTTCCAGACATTGTGAATTTTTAAAATTCAGAATAAGTTACTTCTCTGATGCTGTAATGCCTCCTCTTTTCCTTTCACCAATAGGTGTTCACAAGCTTTGTTTCGCCTGTCTTATTACTGGGTTGTACATCCACATGATTGAGAAAGACTTAAAGGTGTTCCACCCTGCATATAAATTTCAGTTAATATCATTTGAGGGTTCATTTCTACATAGATTACAGAAGAGGACTGGTCTTTTTAGTCTCATCTCTTCTCATCTGAGTTTCTTGCCAATTATAGGACCAAAACATTGGTTCATATTCTCCTCACTTTAAACTAGTTTCCTCCTCATGAGTTAGGTCTTCAAGTTGGTCACACTTTACAGCTTATCAACGTGTTGGGTCTGCTCATTAATCCTTGGTGATATAATCTCAATCCCTCTAAATCTGAGTCTTTGTGTCTCATTATTTCAGTTTTTGTTTCCTCTCACACAGATAAGAAAGGTCTCTTCCAGTCTGAATCTGCCTTCCATCATGTAGTGTCTTCCTTCAATCCCTATTTGCTTACATGGAATTATGTTTTTAAACAAGGTTAGTCCCAGAACAAGGGTTGTGAGGGTTCTGGCTTTCTTAATTGTGAGGATGGAGATTCCTTGATTCTCATGAGAGATATATCCTCTTTGGTGGAGCAGTTTTGGTCCTTTCTATCTCTATTAGGTTTTGTAGAGCCAGCCTGCATCATGGCTGAGTTTTCCCAGTAGTGCTGGTCTTGTGACAGAAGCTCAGTACAGTGGTTGATGTTTGACATTAACCTCCACCCATCATCAGAACAGATGAAGTCAATGGGGATGTTGTGGTAGGTGGTCAATACCAGTCTTGGGCAAGCACCAGGTTAGAACCCCCTGGCATGTAGACTGGTATTGGCCAACACCATACATGTTGCTGTTGAAGGTCCATGTGCATTATGACTGTTAATGTCACTCTAACTGCTCCTCAATTCTGTCTTGTGGTCTTTTTTTCTCTTTTCTTAATGTATGACATTTACTTCCACCTACTGCTGGTAGCTGATGAAGTCAGTGGGTATGTTATTTTAGGTGGTCAATACCTTACGTGTTGCTGTTGAAGTTCTCTGAACATGTGCATGACTGTTATTGTTGTCCTAACTGCTCCTCAGTTTTTGTTTTTCTATTCTTCTGTCTAACCTTTTAGTGTTGGGTTTCCTTAGATTTTGTTAGATCTGCCATCTCTATAGTCTTATTAGTGTGCTATATCCTAATCCTATCCAGGTTGACTTAAATTGTAAGTCTTTAGTGATTATGAAGCTGTTATTCAAAGGGTTTTGAGCTCTACTGTGATCTTCATATATTGACACTAATCTCCTCAGGACTATGACAGCTACTCAAGCTTGTCCACACTTCTTCTCTTAGATAAATCCAAAGAATTTGTAAAACCTGACGGAAACAACCCTCTGAGAGGATTTGGGCATATCCAAAGGAAAACTGAGCAGAGGAGTGCATTAGTTGCTTGCTATTGAAGCCTGATTCCTGCAGAGATTATGTGAATCTTAGCAGGTTGCATCTCTTGGGGAAGGGATTTCACTGGAGTCTCGGCTTCTAAACAGGTTTTATGCCCCTTCACAGAGATTGCTTCTTTTGTCTGTCTGAATGTGCCACAACTGTTTGTTTGCAAGTGCAAGAAACAAATTCCCATATCAGCATGTGACTATAGATTAATCATACCGTTGGTTGCTATGTATAGTCAAATACAATAGTCAAAAGCTTGTGTTTAAGAGGGAATTTGTTGTGTTTTACAACAAAGTGATTGGCAGTTGTGAGCCTGAGATATCCAGTCACAGCTTTGATACAAATTTAGCCTCTTTGTTCACCTGACTTGGCTGTTGGGGTGATTTCATCCTATGGGCGGGTCCATGTCTGTACAGGAAAGAACAGTTTTTGAAGCAGCGTGAGGTAAAAATTGACCTCTATTTGCATTATCCTTGCAATTACACATTTGTTTTGCTTCCTGACTGCGAGGATGTAAAGTTCTGCTCAAGGTGTGAGATATGACATGGTACTAGTGGGATGTTGGGTCAATGGTGTTTCAGGCAGCAATACGAGCTGCTAAAGAGCAGAGCAAGGATGTGAAGGATGAAGAAATTGCAAACTTGCGGCTTGAAGCAGAGGTTTCACACCCCACTTGAGTTTTTGTGGAAGTTATTTTTGGTGAGGAATGTTGTGTTCTTAATTTATAGTAGGGTATGCAATTTATATTCCTCAATGTGAGAGCCTGCTTGTCTACATCAATGATTGATTGACTGAAGTGGATTCCAATAATCCAATGCTTTATAAATTGGGTGATGCTAGGCTGCAAGGGATGAGGCAATGGCAGCATCTGAGGCAGCTCGAGAAGTGGACCTTGAAGTGAAGGCCCTGCGGACCATGACTCACCGTATGATTCTCACCCAGGAGGAAATGGTATGTGATATTCAAATTCTATTCAGTAAGTATTTCAGGCAACCTAGGCTGAAGGAGGGTTTCATATTAATTTCTAAGGATTGTTATACCCTTGGTTAGCCATTGCTGTATGACTCTTGGTCATTTACCCTCAGTTTGGCAGAAAACGTAATCCCCCAAAGGTGAAATACTTCTGAAGTGGTGTGAACAAGAATTGTCTTTGTAATAAGAGCAAGGGAAGATGCAGATGACTATACACTACACCCTCATCATTGAAATTACTTGAGGATTAGATTGGTCATCACATGCAATATCTTAGCAGATGTCTGTGTGAGGCATTGGTGCAGGAAGAGGTAGTGCTGAAGCGGTGCTGGCTGGCTCGCTATTGGGCATTGGCTGCCCGCCTCGGTATGTGATCATGTTGAAGGATTTAATGTTCTCACTTGGCATCCTGTATTGTTGTAGTATGTACATCCTTGTCATCAATTGAATCATTCCCAATCATGATGAGAAATCCCTTTTTGTATGTATTCAGGTTGACTTTAATTGTAACTATGGAGAAGTTCTCAGTGCTTATGAAGATTCATGCTTTTGATTTTATTACTCACTATTCACCAATGTACCATTGTGTCAACTCTGTTACAGATATACATCCTGAGACAGCAAATGGGAAGAAAGAATTTTGGTCATCATTAGCTCCACTCCCGCTTGAGGTTGTTTTATCAGCTGGTCAGAGGGCAAAAGAGCAGCCTTCCTCAAAATCCCAGAATGGCTTCTCTGGCAATGGTAAATTTATTTGCAGTTAAAGCATACAAGCTCATTCTAATACTGGTTGCATGTATTACTAAGTATGACTGCAGCAGGTCCAAATGTCAGGCACAGTTTAAACTCCTGTGGTCAGATGTATAACTGTTTGCTGTTCTGCAGGTCATAAGAAACCAACTCGAGATGTGAATGACATTACTGGAGAAGGCAACATTGAGAGCATGCTGGCGGTGGAGAAAGGCCTAAGGGAGCTTGCTTCCTTGAAAGTGAGCCTAAGACTTTGTATTGTGGAATTATGCTAGCCAATTTTTCCTTGCAACCATTTTGAGTCAGGGAATTTCTTTTAGCTATCTGAATTATGACATGGGGTCTGGAACCCTATAGATGGTGAGGGAAGATGATCCAGTGTGAAGGTAGTGCTTGCTTCACTTTGTGACTCTGACATTGTGCTGTGTTATGGTGGGCCAACTTACTGGATGCAGATTGAAGATGCTGTTATGTTAGCTCTGTCTCGACATCGGTATGCATCCTTTGGTCGGGGTGGTTAGTTTCTTCCACCCCCTCCTCTTTTGTGGACTATACTTTCACCCTGATATCTGCATACAAAACACTTACACTTTTTGTCTGTGTCTGTCTGTCTGGTTTTTCCAAATTGTTCACAGAATCTGCAGCCACAAGGTAATGATGATCACAGTCTTGAAAGGTTTTCCTTGTTTTCAACTCATCTCCAAGGTGCAACATTGTCATTTTCTTTGAAAATGCGGGCTATAGGCTCTGGTTCTGAACAGCACTGCATCAGTAGCCTTTGTGTTAACATTCTTTTGATTGGACCATACCCCCAGCCATCAGTGCAAGCTGAACAGAGGGCACTGATCTTGTGTCATTGCCCTCTATTACTCACAGCACATACTAACTTACATACAGCTCTTGCACTATCTTCTTTTCTCACAATTACTATGAGGTGCTCCCCACTTTTGTCCATCCTCCTGACTCTTTGAAGCCCTCATTGTGGATTCCTCTGTCTTCTCTTTGCTGCTTCTAGTTGAGGCATTGTGATTCAGCTCTGCTAAGGTTATATATAGGTCAAAGTGTGACCAGATGTGGTTGACATGGTTACCATGCAGATACACAGGAAGATGGAAAGCCCATGCAAGCTGTGGGTGAGTAATGAGTGTTGCTGTCTTCCACATCAAGTTGCTGCATTGTTATCCATCTTACATGTACCTGCTGACCTCCTTGGGACACACAATCTGCTTTTCCCATGCTTGGTTTACCTCACTAGATAATTTGGATCATACTTTTTGTGCAGAGTTAAGCCCCATGGAGGTTGAAGATGTGCAATTCAAGCAGGTAGTCAGCAGTGTAGACTCACCACTCTTGTGTTTTGAATTCCATTATGCTGCAATTTGATTCTGAAGAATGTCAGTACCAGTTTCAATTTACCAGCAATCTGAGAGGGGGCTATTGGATGGAGCTCAGGCATGGTTGATCTACTTTTGGCACCGTGCTAAAAACAATGGAGTGGAGGATGACATTGCTGATGAGCGCCTCCAGTTTTGGATCAGTCGAACCATGCAAAAACCAGCAGCACATGATGAAGTGGATGGTATGCCGCTATGGATTCATTCTTTGGCTGTCAGCCAGATGGGCAAAATAAGATGCCTGAGACCGCTTATTTTACCTGCTGTATCTGACCATAATCAACCAAAGCGACCTTTGCAAAATAGTTTGTGGTGTAGATACAGTCTTCACAACTGCTTTCTCTTGCAAAATTCTAGTAACTCAATACAATCACAGTAACTCACTCAATACTTCCTCTATCAATACACTAACAGTAGCAGTAACTGAATTTGGTGGGGGCCAGTTGAACGGGGCTTGATGGAGCTAAAGAGGCTGGGGATAGAGGAGCAACTGTGGAATGTATCTCGCAGAGAGATTGCGCATGAAGCTGCCAACCAAAAGGTTGATGTCTTGGAGGTTTTGGCCCCTGCCAGTCTTCAGAGAACCATAAGCGCACCTAGTATACACAATGGTTAGTAAAAGCTAGCGGCAAAGCATGCGTGGAAGTCCAGCAAATGATCATGATTGTACTGATATATGATCTGTTGTAGGGATTCTAACAGACTTAAAAGGATTCTTGTCCAAGAGTTTCCAGGATCCTTGTACAAGAGCCCTCTCAAGAAAACTAGCTTGGAAGCAAAAAAAGTCTGTAAGGTTCTGGATTCCCACTATTTTTGGAAGACCACTTTCTTACCTTCCTGAGACACAATGACTCTCAACATGCAACCTGAACTTCCAGCTCATGGGCAACCTTGCAATATGTCGTTGACAACTTGTCTCCAAACTATCAAGGTTTGATCCCGACTCCCCAACAACCCCACAACCTCAACTCCTCCAACCTTGAATGCCTTGTGCAACTCATGAAAAGCCTCCCTACAACCATCCACACCTTGGGGTTCGGTGTGCTCTAGAACTAGATCTTATTGAGTTCAATGCCTGGCTCCAACAAATAGGCAATAATTTTTACTTTTTGTTTACTTTTATTCTTTTTCGTTTTTTCTTTTACTTTAAAAAAAAAATTGTATATTGTTTGTGTTATTTTTGTTTTGTGCTCTTTTTCCCACTCCATGACAAGAGCTTGGATTTGCAATTCCATGGAGGAAATTAATCAATCAATTAATTAATTGATCATGGACATAGGGTGCAAGTTCCAACTGAAGAAACCTCAAGTGCGATTATACCCATAGCATGTTGTGCAACAAGATGAATATGTTGCATAGCTCTTCATTAGTTTGGTGGACATTACAGATTAGGATGTATATGTTTCATTAAGATTGAAAATGATGCTTTAATAGCTTAGAAACCAAAGTAAATATCCATAACTAAATGTAATATATAGTAGCTTTAATCTGTTTGTGTTGCCAATATTCTTGTATTCAAAAAGGTTTGATCTTCAATTATGTAACACTTGCACATAATCTTGTGAAGTTGGCCACTTGAATTGTTTAGTGTCACCAAACACATTATGAAAATCTATTCAATAAAATTAATATAATTTATAAATGTTCAAATAAGTTTTTTTTATAAATATATTAATCATTGACAAATTCAAACTCCATTTATTGTGTGATTGAACAAAAGAAGGTAAGTAGGGTTGGGTACCTATGTCATAGGTGGGTATGTAAATCATAGGTAAGTTGCTAGGGTAAGTATGTAGGTAAGGAAAGGTAGGTTGTTTGGGTAAGTATGTAGGTAGGGTAGGGAAGGGTAAAGTAGGTAAGTAAGTTATTAGGATCAGATCTTGTTAGGGTATAGACCTATCTTGGCCCTTGGTATGATTAAGTAGAACTTAGGTAGGCTTTAAGTTAACCTAGTTTACTTAGGCTTATATAGGTTAGAGTAAATTAGCCAGGGCAGATTGAATAGGATATTTAGGTCAGATAGAAAAAATGTTTATTAAAATATTATGACAAATTATTTCACATTTAGTTTTTTTTACCAACTAAAATTTCATCAAAAGACTAAATTAAAATTTAAAAATTAAGTGATTTTGAAATTTTTCAATCACAAAAAAATCAAAGGGAATTTTTTTTAAATCTCAAGATTTTTATATTTGGTTTTCATGATGTAACCAAAATATAAAACGATGGTAAAAGTTTTTATATTTCATATTTGGTTTATAGCCATATTTTTGGCTAAATCTCTTTTGGATGATCATCACTTTTTTTACATCTTCCTGTGGATGATAGCCAATTTAGCTACAAAAAGAAATTCCTATAAAAAAGAAAAGTTTCACATGGAAAAAAGTTGATGCAATGGGCAAGAAGTTTGTTTCTTAAGGTGGAGATGAAAACATCAAACCTTAATTCTTGTAACCTAGTCTAAGCTAGGTAGGCTAAGTTGCTTAGGGACCATCTTTTTAACCTATGTTGCCGAGCCACCTAACCTGGCTTAAGGCCCTTAACCTAGGTTGATAGGTTAGATCATTTAGCCTAGACTCCTAATTGCCTAGTCTAGGAATTAAGAAGTTAACATAATGAATTCATTATGCGTGTTACAACTACTAATCCTTGATCAATATGGGGTGGACTATTTTCAACATGATACATTCATCCAAGTTCATTCAAAATTTACTAATGAAATGCATAGTGAACTTGGTCACATATTGTAGTAGAGAGTCCGTGTCACCACTAAAAGTCTTCCTTGACACAACTTCAAAAACTTGTTTACCGTGTTGCTTTGAGTCATAGTGACACCATTCGTAGATGAAATGTCACCAATTGAAGTATCACATCCAAAATGGGAGGGGGGATGAATCTCCAAGGGGAAGGAGTTGAGAGGGAATCGATTGGACCTATTAGATGGCTAGAGGTCCATTGGATGCCTATTGAGATTTAGTTGTGGATGAACTATTTGAATGTTGGGTTTCACCTTAGAAATCTTACAAACAAAAAGTTGGCCTTATAATAGGTAGGTAGGCTAATTATGCAAAAGGTTTGGGGCAGCTTGGGGAAACTTAGGATTGTTTGTCTATGCTGCCCAAAAATGGGCACTTTCGAGAATTCCTGAGAAGGATTTTCCAGGATGCTTGAAAAAATTGTGGGCAGTTTTGGAATTTTATTTTCTGCCCGATAATTTGGGCAGATTATAAAGGGTGGAAAAATCTCAATTCTGACCAAAATTTTGCACTCTGGAAAATTCCTGATGCTGGAAAAAAAATCAGGCAGTTCTGGAAATCTGATTCAGTCTGATCATTTCGGGCAGATAATAAAAGGGCAGATGATAATAGGTTTTTATAAAATTTTCATTCATGCCCAAACATTTTGGGCATTCTGGGAAAAAGCCCAATGCTCAAAAAACTTGGGCAGTTTTGGAATTTTTATGTTGCCCAACCATAATTTTATGTTGCCCATAAACAACACGCTTTTTATTTCTGTAACTATTTTGAGGGATCTCCTCCAGCAGAAGAACCCAAGGGCATTGTGCTGCCAGGGGGAGCTCCCCCAATTTTTATATGTTCCCACGTTCCCATGAAAATATTTCTTTTCTACGAAACGAGAAAGAAGGGCGGAAATAAAAAGAGAGTCGTTTACGGAAGGGAAGGTTCCTGTACTCGTGCGTTCTCCTAAGGCTCAGGAACACCCTGGGGCCCACCCTCAGGAAAACACACTTGCACAGAACCTCCCCTACAACAAAATGTGGAGCCAAACAAGGTTCGAGACTAATTATAGTAGCTGTACAGTTAGGAGCAGTGAAAATATATGTAGCAGCGGTGGAGGCGCTCAGGAAAAAGGAAAGACACGATGAAACACAGTTTACCACCAAAATTGAGCTCGCCCAGTTCGAACTTCACACAGAGTAGGTTAACACCACCTGGAAAGGAAGAAGGAATTGAAGCTTCATGTTTTCTGGAATGTTCTGCTGACACATTTTCAGCAAATGGGTTGTTGTAGTCGTCTTCTTTTGAGCAAGTATATTGCTGTTGTTCTCATTGTTGTTGTTGTTGTTGTCATCATTGTTGTTGTTTGGGATTGTTTTGTCTCGGGTGGTTTGTTTTTGCAAACACTGGGGAGGAAGGGATTTAGTTGTAGCACCCTAAAAGAAAGGGAGTTTTTTCTGTGTTGTTGGAAGTACCTATTTGCCTGATGGCTAACGAAGATCTTGTTGATGAGGTTTCCCAAGAGTACAAAGAGGATGTCTCTGTGGAGGTGAGTTTTACACTGTCCAAACTGATTTAGTTCATTTTATCAACCTTCTTCTTGAGACTAGAAAGGGTTTAGATTTGGTTTCGGCAGATGGGTGATATGCATCTCATCAGAAAAATAGTAGCATGACTGTTAGGAATCAGTAGCTAAGTATTAGGGTTTTTCTATTTTTCTATGGATTGTATTGAAAGCAATTGGTTCTACTGGTTTTAATCTTGATACCAGTTAGGAACACAGCCCAGCAGTGATGGAGTTCGGTGGAATTGTATTCAGAAGTGACCAAACCTCTTTGGCATCGGTGAAGAACATGGGGTTTGTTCGTATTGTTTTTGTTAAGAATTTTTTTTGGGTCTCATCTTTTTTGGTTTTGCAGAAAGGAGCTTTTGATCCCACCAAGAAGAAGAAGAAGAAGAAGAAAGTTCGAATGCAAGAAGATGAGGAAGCAGAGAACAGCGTTGATAAGGTGACAGAGAAAGTCGAGACTCTAGCAGGTACCACAGGGGTCGGCCCAGAAGCTTTCAACCCTAACCACTTTTGTTTTTGCAAAGGCTATTTGGTTTGTCTAGTTTTAAGGGTTTGGGTATGGAGAATTTCTTGACTGTAATGAGGGCTATTTTAGGTTTTGTAACCTTGTTGTTCTTGGTTGGTTGGATTGCAGTTGCAGATGGTACAGATTCTGCTTTTGCAGGTTTGAAGAAGAAAAAGAAGAAAAAACAGGTGAGAAGAAAGCATACATCTTTTGAGGGTGTTTTTGATACTTCTTTTGCCTAAATATTTTAGTGTTTGGATTTTGCATATTTGAGTCTGTGAGGTATTTACTAGAGGTCACTGTGTGATTGATATGCTGTGATTTCAATTCAAGCATTGATGGGATGAGGATTACATTCAAGTAAATTGTCTGCATGGTGGGGTTACTTGCAGGTTGAAGGTGACTTTGCTGAAGAAGATAGCGCAAAGTCTCTTGTGGTGGTCCAAGGTACAATTTCTCACATTGTCTTGGGAAGCATCAGAATCAAGGCAAAATATGCACAAATAATGGAAACTCACAGCTTCCAAATTCATTCTAATACTATCTTAGATTGCTCATTGTGAGAGCAATCATAGCACAATATTTGTTTCTTACATCAGTGTGCTTCTTTTACATCTTAATGTGTCAATGCTTGAAATGTTTTTGTCACTGAGGAGGTTTAGAGGCAAAGGATGTTTTAACCCATTGATGATTCGTCTGACTCTTGTGCCATGATTTTGTGCATGGGGCATGTGGACTTCTTGTTAGCTGATGCCCTAGGACTCTAAGGAATCAATGTCCAGCAGTATTTAGGTTCTCTTTAGGATTCCAGCACTTGAAACTTTCTATTGAGACTGCTTGAGGGCACAGGGCAATGGATGTATGAACATTGGTGATTGCCTGAGGCCCCTGCTATGTGCATGTAACATACTGCTTGTCAGCCAGCTGATACCATGAGATTTTAGGTGGCCAAAAGACGGTGGTGAGAATTCTTGACATCATGAAGCTTGATCACATGCTGTGGGGCGTAATTGATGATGCACTCAAGGCCATTGTATTTTGCATGGATTCATGGAAGATTAACTTCAGTTGATTGATGCCTACGCTTCATGGATTGGTGCACTTCGTCATCCATTTTGAAGCTGTGAATTCTTTGTCTTTTTCAATCTTCAACTAGAGTACACCCAATTGATTGACATTGGCAAGTGATAAATTGACTGACAATGATTCGCCTGACACTCATGCTATTACTTTATGCATGGGCATCTGAGTGAGAACTTTGTCAGCTGATGCCTTATCTCAATAGGAAATGCTCAGATCTGGTGTTGGACCACAATTTCTTTTTCTTCTAAATGAAGATGCTAATGGAAGATATTGACTAAATCAGTTTGATGGGTGTTGAGTACAGATGTTGAAGAGGAAGAAACTGGAGAAGGGGAGGAAGAAGAGGAGGCAGAACCTATTGTTCTGGGGGTACGTTTCCCTTGGGAAGGATCAGATCGTGACTACAAATACAATGAGGTATGTGCTATGGAACCTGATTAACTTTCTTAGAGTATATCTGATTTGGGCTGACATTGGTAGGAGGACTGATGTTCTTATAAGTGTAAGACTGGTTGTGCATTAAGTTCATTTCCTCTCTTCTGCTTGAAGTGTGGATTTGCAGTGCACACTCTTTTGTGTTACTTTGTATGAAAGAGGGTCTGGTTCTGTGGGGATGTGACAGCTTCTTGGACGTGTCTTCAACATACTTAGAGAGAACAATCCGGAGTTGGCTGGAGAGAAGCGGCGCACTGTCATGAGGCCACCTCAGGTGCTTCGAGAGGGTACCAAGAAAACTGTATTCGTCAACTTCATGGATCTGTGCAAAACGTATGATGACACATTCCATTCCCTTGTTACTTCATTACTTTGTCAACTTTGTTCCTTTGTAGCATCCTGCTCTATGCATACATGCCATTACTCTTTTGACAACATTGGTTATCCAATTGGTGCATGGTTGGAGTTCAGATACCGTAAAGCCACTTTGTAATCTGTGCAAAATATCCTCTCTTGCTTTTGCAGAATGCATCGTCAACCGGAGCATGTGATGGCATTTCTTCTTGCAGAGCTTGGGACCAGTGGGTCACTGGATGGACAGCAGAGGTTGGTCGTGAAAGGGCGGTTTGCTCCCAAGGTCTTTGAGGGAATCTTGCGTCGTTATGTTAGTAAGTTCCCAATCTCTTTCACTTCAGTTGCCTCCATTTTTATGAATTCTTCTGTTGAATTGAGATATGACTGGGTGTCTTTATTCCTCCTTTGAAGATTTAGGAACATGATGGAAACCCAGTCAAAGTGCTCATGAGCTTGAACTTCTGTTCTTGTGCAGATGAGTATGTGATGTGCAATGGATGCAAGAGTCCTGATACCATCTTGACCAAAGAGAACCGTCTGTTCTTTCTCTGCTGTGAGCAGGTGTGTAACTCTGCTTCTGGTTCATTTATATTTTCCTTTGAAAACACATTATCTATTTAAATCTAAGCTGAAAAATTCTGGTTTTAACACTTCATGGGAACAGAATGTTGTGTAATCAAATTCTATTATAGATGCAAATGTTGGTGGTCGGAATTCTTCAAATTGAAGGGTTTGTCTTGTTTGGATTCCATGCTATTGTGAGGTCACAGACAGTTGCAAGTCTCAATTGACAATGCCTCATGATTCTGATTGGTATATGTGCATGGTTGCAGTGTGGATGTTCACGGTCAGTGGCACCTATCAAGTCTGGGTTCATGGCCAGGGTTGGCCGGCGAAAAACCACAACCTAGGTTTTTTAGGACAGGTCTGAATACATTTTCCTTTGTTTCACCACACACCCAATATGCTTTTTGTTGCCAACATGCTGCAGTTTGGGTTGTGTTAGGACGGGACCTGTACTGGCCCCCTTAAAGTGAGAATAGAGTTAGGGCGCTGGCTGTAGATTCCAACTCAAGATTCTGAACATCAAGTAACACTCCTGTGTTGAGTGGAGCCTTGTGTGCTGATTGAAGATGTAGAAGGCATTATCTCCTTCTCAATTTTTTGGCTGTTGATCAATCATAATTGTGCATTTGTAACGTACAAATGAATTGATTATTTATTATTGGCTATTATTGTGTTCCCAAATTCACTTGTATTTGTTGGCCAACTTCATTACTTGTTGCGTGTCCTATATTCATCCATATTTTTCATCCCTACAACATGGACATAGACTCTCATCTCCAATCTAAGCACCCACAATGAATGCAAAGCTATCATTATGTGGTTGTCCATTGCATATACCTTATTGCACTTATGACACTCAATTAATTGCTTCATGAAAGTATGAGATTGTTTTTTACGAACATTGTGAGTTGAAAATGATGTCATTGTTGAAGTAATTTTGTGGTTGAAAGTTCACTTTGAATTTTGTATGATGTTCACTAGGATGGATGCATCCAAAACAAGGTTATAGTAAGTGTTGTAAACAGAGGATTCAAAGATGATACTCATCAAGAGGTATGTTTGTAGAATCATTTGCAAATGACTAATACATGTGTGGTCATTGTGTGAAAAAAAAGGAATTAGTGATGGATGAAGGAAGTACTGATATTTTCTTATGCAATAGTTGCTTGCAATACAACACATTTAGAAAGCTTAGGAAAAAGACTAGTCCAAACCATAGAAAGCCAACCAAAACTAGCTTGCTTTCATGTGTTGCCGATACACAATAAGACTTGCGAAATCCAATGTTTGAATTTTGGCATTCCTATTTTTTAACAGATTTCAAAGATTTCAGATGGCATCTATTTCCTCTCCCCTTTCTACTTGAAATTTCATTTTTCTTCTGAGGGGGTTTTGCCCCTTCCTAACATTGGGTTCTCTTCTCTTGTTCCTTTTTTGGTTTTACCTTCAGCTTTAGGGTCTCCTCCCTCCTTCAATCCTAGTGTGGTTCTTTGTGTTCATTGCACAATTAGTTCCCCCTTGTCCCTTGCAAGCTGGGGTGGGGCCAATGCAACGTCCTTTGTTTCGTGTGTGGGTTGTTATTTGTATAGCAAGGCATGGTGCATCACCAAAGGCATGATCAAGCTTTTCATGCTCTTTTTGCAAGTGGTGACCCTAGCTTTCCGGTTTTCCCTATGGGCTCTTTTTCACCTTTGACTATGTGGGCTTGGGTTTTAACTTTGGACCCCTTGGCGCCTTTCATTTAGGTCTTCTTCAACCCTATTTGTATTTGTTCATCCTTTTTGTTTTACGATGAAAGGTGCAATTAACTTTTTGTTTCCCTTTCAATTGCCTTGCCTAGGATCCATTTGATGTGGTTGCTTAACATTTATTCATTTTGTTTTCACAATGGTGTCTCACCTTTCCCTATAGGGATGGATCAACTAGCTATCGAAAAACTAGGATGTGTCTTCGACAATTATTTTCAAGTGATTGGGAAAAACTTCAAATGGAACATCTTCTTAAGGCACAAGTGTTTATAATGGCACTACTTGTGAATTGGGCTCCTTTGGTATCTTTTGATTATATGCCTATCCTTCCCCTTGTTCATCAGTTCAAATGAAATTTATAAGCCCTTTAACATGTAGGGGAATTTGCACTTGCTACCAAGGCTCTCACCCCCCTTGCCCCAACTTTAACTTCTTCTGAAATTGTCAACATGTTCCGAGTTTTGCATCCTTTAGGCTTAAATTCCCCTTGTTTGGATTCATTGATGGATTTTCAATCGCATGCAGACCTTAAATTCCTCTTGATTCTTTTAGGTCAACATTCATGTGTTTGTTCCATTTGTCAATAAAAAGTCCTTCAAGCATGGTCTTTGAGCATTTCCAAAGATTTTTTTGACCCAAAGGATTATATGAGTGGTTTCGTCCAACTCCACTAGTTGGGTTCCCATGTGGCTACAAATTGTATCCCAAGGTCTTTGTTTGGATCTAGGTGTTGTTAAGCTTTGGCTTTGGCCAAACCTTGAAGAGGCATTCCACTGATAGTAGTGTGAGAGGCATTTTATTATTTGGTGAATATGGCATTGTGTTTTCAATTTCATGATGCATTTTCCTTGCACTTATCATCACATCAATTCAATGTGGTTGTTAAGGGTAGGCGTGAGGTTGTGGTTCATGGTATCTGAGTTGTTTTAAATGTCTATCTCGACTAGGTGGTGTTTCAGGTGGACATTGTGAACACCTCCAATTCCATTTCACATAAAGCCATTTTTTAAGAACTTTGGGCATCAAGAGGCCAATTATTGTAGTTTTTCCCTTTTGTTCATGTTTTTTGTGCCTTGGAGTTTCTTTCATTTTTTAGTCATCATCCCCCATTAGGAAATTTATTTGTCCTCCTTTTGTCTATTAGCATGCGCTAAGGCAATTGGTTCACTAGGCCCCTTTTTGTTCTTGCCCACTTTCATGTTTTGTGTTTCTCTTTTGTCTCTTCCCCTCTTTGGTTGATGACACCCACATCTTAAGCCCAACTTCTATCATTTCTTTTGTTTTTTATCATTTCATCTCTTAGTTAACATTCATGGGGCTAGCCATCTAACCTTACAAAAATGTTTAGCTTGGTCCTTTCAGGGCTCTTTTTTGGGTTCTCCCTTCCTTTCGGTTTTTGCCGCCCTTTCAATGGCATCAGGGCTTTAAACGTACTTTTGTTTCTACTTCTTTTTCTTTTTCCTTTTTACAAGCCGCCTCAAACAAGTCCATGTTTGGCACGTTAAGGCATTCTCGAGGTTGGGGGATGTTGAAGTTCTTTTGGTATTTTTTCTTGATGTTTCACCCAAAGGTCGTCCTATTTATTACATTCCTCCCCCCATTTTAGGCTTTCAACATCAACTTGTGGCTTTTGATTCAACCCTTATGGGGATTTTTGGGAGGCTCCTAGGCCCAAGTTCTTTAAAATGCCCTCGAGCTTCTTTAGTGCATCGGTAGATCTTTCTTCCCATTTCTTTTGGAGGGGTTGGCCTCATTTCCTTTAAGTTTATTGCACCAACAACCTATCTTGGGAACTAGGCTCTTGTTGCCCTTGTCATCGCATCAAAAATTTTGGTAGATTTTCATTTGTTCTTATTGGAAGTGATAAGGGTGAACAATTAAGGTTCATTCTCATTTCAAGCTCAAATGAAGCTAACATGGGAACTTCTTCTTATAGTGGTGGCATTGTGTGTACCCTTTTTTTAATAGCTTATAGAAAGGGGTGTAAATTAGTTTCTAGATACCACTTCAAAGAGATTACATGACCATTCTTTTTCCAGCATCCTTTCAAATTTGTCTTCGAATGTGCATCGTGCATGTTTGAGGTCTTGTGTAGGGCCAAGGTAGGAGCTTGATTGTTTGCTTGCCCAATCATCCTTTTTTTTCTATTTGGCCTTAAACATTTTTTTCTTTGAAATGCGCACCAAGTTGGGCCTCCCCCATCTGTTGGCCCTTAGGTTGTCAAATGACATATGTGGCCAACCTTTAAATTCCATGGGGATTCACCTTTTTTGTTGCATTCATGGCAAGGAAAGGATGACATCCCATGATGCTATGTGGGATGCCTTTGCATCTATCATGAGAGATGTTGGTTTTCATGTTGCACATGAGTAGGCCCACGTTCTCGCTAATGAAGGTTATTGTAAGATAGTTGTTTTTTCTAATGTACATCCCCATTCTTTTTTTGACATGCTTCTTGAAACAAGGGGCATGTATTTGATTTTTTGCCACTCCTCTTTATTGCCCCCTTGGTTGGGAGTTTTTGTTTTTTGGTTTGGTCATGGGTCCTTTCCTTTTGTTCCTTGTTTTCCCCTTTTGTTGGGGTGCTTTGGGTTTATAAATTTTGGGAGGGTTTCATCATTTTGGTGGGCATGAAATTTTGGTTCAGACTTGATCCAATTTATGAATTACATTCAAATTATTACATAAGCATATGATGGATGGGCAGGTTCCATGGAAATGCATGCATCTAGATGGGAAGTTGTAAATCTAATACAATAATGTTTTAGGTTGAAGTGTGAACATGCCATAAAAGGTAGAATCATTACATGATGAGTTATTTGTTAAACTAATGTACATTAAGTAGGGATGGCAATCTTTTGAATCATGACACAAATTTTCCTTACCTAGGGGGAGGGGGGGGGTGGGGGGAGGGAGGTGTGGGGTAGGGGGATTTCATGGATTCATTGTAGCATTCAGTCATTTCCTATATGTAGTAGCACATATGCCACTAGGGGTACATTGTCTCGAGTTCATCTTATGCTTCAATTTCACAACAATGATTCACTAATAGGAATAATGTTATTAAAGGCATCTTTTTTAATGAATTAAAGATGTTGCATGCATGGATAAGCTACCATGCTACATCCAAGTGCAAAAATAGTCAAAGAAGCTAAAGGCCCCAATGTTAAAGTCATTTTTCAAAGATTGTATATGACATGTGATATTCATATAATGATTTATAATTTATATTTTTATATTTTTCATACCTAGTTTATATTTGTGTGTATGTGCTTAAAGATTTTCCTTTATGGGGATCATTCACCAAAAGACTATAAAGTTTTCACAATGGTATTCACAATCATTTTCATAGTTTATTTATCAAAGCTTCCTATTCACATATGATGCTTTTAGAAGTGTTGATCCAACTAACAACATGAAATTATTGAATGCAAATTATGAACCCAAAAGCTCCAATCTCTACCTTTTATATACTTTAAAGAAAAAAATGGATGAATAATTAACCGCATACATCTACATCTATTCCCCATGTATCAAACCAATCATCAAGTGCCACTTATAATTTTCCATCCTTCTGTGGATAGGTTTTACATTATTGGGAGTCTAAGATTTGTTCAAGTCTACAAATTTGACCTCCCATTATTATTAACTTGAAATAGTTATCTAAATTATTCATAATCAACCTTTATGCCCCTAGTCAAAAGATTCTCTTTCTAAGGTTCATGAGGTTCATTATTTTATTCCCAATTTTTATCCATATTTTTACCCCAACATTAATGTTATTATTTGTAATTACTAGTAATTGTTTTGTTATTACAAAACCTTCAATTTAACTGGAACCAAAGGTTTTGTTAAAAAAGAGGAATCACCCAACATTGGTATATACTATGTATCATAGGAAAATAATCAAAAATTAAAAAAGCCTAATGTTTTGGGCTTCTTCCAGTAAAGCCCAAAGCCTTATTAGGCTTTTAAACTAACGCATGCATTGGATTTGGGTGGGCCAACATGAATGCACTATAATGACACAAACCAAATTGTTGATCATCCAGTAAAAAATTTAGCCAAATTTGACTATAAACCAGATTTGAAAATAAAAGAATTTCAAGGCTTTTTCGATATTCTTGACTACATGGAATCTACAATGGAAATGTGGCAATTCAAAAAGAAATTTCTCAAGGTTCAATGAATTTGGATTTTTTTTCATGAAAAATCCTTTGCATATGTTCAAATCATATCTTTAATGTCAAAGTTTGCCCCCAGAAAAATCATTTCACTATAACACTATGGTAAAAACCTGAATCTTTTCTTTGCTTCTAAACACTACAAAAAAAATTGCAATTTAAAAAGATGAAATCAAGATTTCCAGTTTTAACATTTCCTGAATTAAATACCAAACTTTCCTACTGGATTTAAAAAGACAGGCTCCAAGCAACCTCAATCTATAAGGTGAAGCAACAAATGAGATTGCCTTGTGTGAATCAGCACCCATGTTGATACCATTGCAAAAATCCCAAAATTCATTTAAATTATTTCTAAATATTACAAACATCCCATGTTTAGACTAAATCAGGGTCGCTGAGTTCAAATTTAACATTTTTTGGGCTTAATCCTATGGCCATTAAGAGGCATCACTCAAAAAAGTGAAGGTACCAACTTGGGTGGGTTTAATATTTAGACCCTAAAACCTTAAACCCTAAA
>Ga0116231_10002299_pt1 | contig 39946 bp, 37 predicted proteins | sample S1TSphgellanicum_2_FD_89695 | JGI IMG/M metagenome (GOLD analysis project Ga0116231, IMG submission 89695) | Host-associated microbial communities from peat moss isolated from Minnesota, USA - S1T2_Fd - Sphagnum magellanicum MG | ecosystem: Host-associated > Plants > Peat moss > Unclassified...
CCATGTGGCATGTTTCTATTCCTTGATCTTTAGAATATGTGGCAGATTTGAAATGTCCATTCAAATAATAATGCGACACGTGTCAAGATCCTCATTCTTGACATCTGATGAATGGGATATATCTAGGGTTTTTAATAAATATTTAAATGCCATGATGTTCATAATGAGACACGTGGCACATTTCGAATAGCCAAACACAAAAGACGTGGCCATTTTTTGGCCATAAGATTAAAAAAATTATAGATCATCTAATTTCATGATCTGGGAAAATCAAACCCTGTAACCAAATGCCACGTGTCTCCACATGGTTGGAGTTTAGATCCACCAAAATAGTTGCAATTTATAGTCGCAAAATGATGCCCCATATACATTTTGTATATATTGGCCCAATCAGATGAAACAATATATATTAATTTAATCTTCATCTACCATCTAGTGATGTCATCATGATGTAATGTTTCATGCGACTATTTGTCGTCTACGACTTGTCTTAGGCGACTACTAGATAGTTAGTTATAAAATGTCTCTTTCGACTAAAAAACAGTTGTAAACACCGGTCGCAAATCAAGTTTTTTCTTCTTATGTCAACCATTTGTATACAATGCATTGTTGTGTTTGACTCATTCTATGACATCATTACATTAATCCTCCTTTTGTTTATGTTGTCATTTTATAATGTATAATTTCAATGTAAGTGACAAACATTAAATTCATATGAAATCACTATAAGAATAGATAGAATTTAACACAAAACAAAAGCATATGGATGATTTTAAAAATAACACAAATCTAATTTTTGTTCACATTTCTCTACTTCCTTTTTAACATATTTTTGATAAAATTTCTCATGTTCAACACTTCACAATACTTTCCAAATCAAATTGATTAAAATTTTTAGATATGATTCAAATTAATGTAGGACTTTTAAATTTTCAATATGTAACTTCCCTTATAGTTCAGAACATCGTGTATTATCATCAATTCTTGACACCAATCATTCATACAATTTCAGAAATACATAGTGCATTACCTTAGTAGTTATTGGTGTAACATAAGAAAAACACAATAACTATCAACATAAACAACACAATCAAATTATCAATTTTGTAAACTCATGAACTAATCACTTAACCTTGGTCCTTCCTTTATCCATTGTTACAACCTCTCCAATTTTAATTATAAAAGTTTCATAAATGTTGTTTCATCTTTAATCATTTTCTTTTTAAAAATGATAAGTCTTGCATTACACACAAATAATAAATAACTTTGCTTCCTCACATGCCTTCTTCAAGTTTTTATGATGATGTTTAATTTGAAAAAATAAACAATGACATTTAACTTTTTAATGTCACTATACATAAAATAAAAAATGACACAAAATCTAAAAACCTAAAATTTTATGTGTAAACATTTAAAACATATCCACTATCACATCATTTAATTTTACATATGTAACCCTTCCATTCATTAAAAATTTGATTCTTTTGATTTCATTTCAACTTTGTTAAACATGATAAATCTATAAATTTCTTTGTGATTATTCGCATTAATGTTCATTAGCATTTGTAATCATGCATATTTTGTTACTTTTGTCAAAGTCAATGTCATTATTGTTATTTATAAAACCTACAAAATGGTAAGGACCTTCTTAACTACATGTCAAAACCCTTTTTTTCTCAAACTTTTTCTTTCAACCATTGTTTTCCTTGAAACAAATCCCATAAAAATTAGTTTTCCTTTCTTAATGGCATATGTTCACTTTTGTTTCTTTTGTGATTTTTTCCACGTTAAACAAAGCATTTTCATGAAGATTAGCCATGAGTTTCATTTTCTTTATGAATTGTTCTATAATAGTCGCAACATCGTCCATATCGTCCACCATAACAATTAAGGACTACACATAATTATCAATTTTAAAACATGGCATCTACCCAATTAATATAATGAAAAGAGAAAATTTAGAATTGATTTGAATTCCATAACAATACCCAAACATTACCTTAACTTGTTGTTTATCCCAAAAATCAATATGTTTAGATGTTGTAAATAACACTATGATTTCATGTTTAATTGTTTTGATGAAACACTCTACCATTCCATTACACTAGGGCCATTTAAGAATAATATACTAATCTATGAAAATTATCCTTTGAAAGTAATTTCAATAATTAATATACAAAAAAATTTAAAAACTAAATTTTAATAAAATTATTAGTGAAAGTATTAAATAACTTAAATTAATTATTTTGTTATTTGTATTTTTATTATTATGTCAAATTTTATGAACCTTGTAAAATTATAAATATCAATATGTAATTTTTAAAAATGTCATTTGTAATCATTTCAAAAAGTATAATAAAATAATTTGAATAAACTTGTAATATGGCCACATTATATTTCGTAAATATCATACTATCTTTTGCATATGACCTATCCAAAGTGTCTTTTGCATTTTTTGCACTTGTGACATAATGTAACAAAAAAAACATCTAAAGAAATTGTTCAATGAATCAACTTGTTTTTTTTCATGAATAATTTTATTTTAAAAAATTTCCTTTAAAAATAATCTTTCCAAAATCAATTTGTAATGATAACAACTTTTTTTAATTGTAATCTTTCACCCAAAAAAAAGAAAAAAGAAAACTCCGTATTCATTTTTCATGTATGACCATTATTTTCATTAAACTTTTCAATGCCCTAGACATCAAAATTAAATGTCATAATTATGATTGTAATACAAATTCACCAAAAGTTCCTACACATTTAAAATGAAAAATAATAAAAACATATTTAACAAATTTCCTTCTCTCATGAATAATTAATGTTTGACATTGTGTTGGAAATTGAAAATGAAATAATAAGAAAATATAAATCAAGAAAATCATGAATTACAAATTCTTCACCTAACCTTAAGATCACATAAATGGTTAAAAGTTTTATGATTCACGTTCAACATTTAGGATATTCTTAAATAGGAATTAAATATCCCATGCAAATGTTACCTTCATAACTTTTGAAATGAACATCATATGCAATGAGATACGTTAGGTGTATTCAACTAAAATAACAAACATGATTTTAAAAGCTAAATGCATGAAACATAAATATATAAAGTAAAAATAACTTAAAACATAGTTGAAATTCAATAATTATGAAGTCATTAGGTCTTACTTGCATGTCTTTAATGTCAACTCATAAGTATAACAAAATGTGAGTTGCAAAACCCCAATTTTTGTTGTTGATAAATGATCATGGGTGCAATTTCTAAATTGGGGTATTCTTTTGTATACAATCTAGTGTTTCTTTTTTTTCTTTTTTTCAAATTTCAAATTTTGTGTCTAATGTGAGCATCCCAAGAGAGATTTAGCATTAATTGGCTACAAGTTTCTAGAACTTGTGCAAAAAAGTAAAAAGTTGGTACAAAAAGTGTCCCCCCTCTAAATTCCAAGTTAAAATGTGACCATTCTTTTTTTTCAAATTGTTCTTTTTTCGAAAAAAAATTGATGATTTTTCCCACCAAAGAGAAAGGGAATATGTGACAGAATATATCATTTTCATTTCTTTTTCCTCATTCGTGCAAAAATTTGCACAAAAAAGTATGGCTGATACAATCCATAATCCGAGAAATTTCCTAATGTGTTTAGGGTTTAGGGTAAGGTGCTCTTCACATATACTAGGAAAATTCTACCAGTTTTTGATGTTTATGTTTACGTGCACTTTGTGAATGACCACCAAAACTCCTATCGAATCCCAAAAAGCTCCATACTCGTTGTACACTGCCTACATGAGTTTGTTTTGATATAGGAAATGTACAAACAAACTCATGTAGGCAATGTACAAAATGTAGATTAACAGATACACACACAAACACAGCCCACATAAACACGAGAACTTAAAAGACATATTATACATATTTCCCAGCTTATTAAATCAATTACCACTTTGATTATTGACACAAGCTTCCTCATTCTTGGTGCTAAGATCTTCCACACTATGTGGTGCAGTTCAAGCACCACATATGTGAGTCTTAACATAGGCAACTCCGTATCTCTGTATGATCCTTGTCAGTTGATACCTGGAAGTATCTGATGGATTTCTGTTCCAACTCCCTTCTAAAGTTCATTATTTACATTATCTATGTGAGAGCTGTGTGGCTACTTGGCGATAATAGTCCCCCTAGGAAAACTTAAAGTTACAATTGTAACCATGTCATCACTAAACCACATATGAAGCTAGTTTGTTGTGACAAACATCCAATGACACTCACTAGCACCAATGTCTACCACTCTGCTATTGAGTATGTCCCCACTTACCAGGCAGCATAATACTGGCTCTTCAGAGTAGCCACCGAGGGAATATGGTCATCCTTTCTGTTGAGTATAATCTGTTTTGTTCACCATTGAAGCTCGAATGGCTTGTATTGCTCTCGACCCATGGATTTTTTTCATGCAAATTGGGTGTCAATAGCCCACTGGAGCTCTCAAATACTTGTTAAGTCTTGCATGCTGAATGAGCTCTTCCAAGACCTGCAAGATTTGGGGCCAGTAGGAACAATTAGCCAAAACTTTGGTGAATATTGGCTGACACTTGAGCTCCTGTCTGCCACAGTTCTCTAGTATTGTAACATGTAAGCTAAAGCATACGAGACTATCACTCATCAAAAGGATTTAGATCCAGCATGCAAGATGTTTGAGTAGGACCTTTATTGCACCCTGGAGGCTGCCATACATGCTGCATATAGCATTACAGGTGTTTCCTTCACCAGTAATAGAAGGGGATACAAGTTTTACCTGAACAGTGATTGCTGTTGGGGTGAGCTCTGAAATATCTTCACAGGCAAGACTCAGTGCCAAATCTGCCATACAGAAGCAAAACAGTTTCAAACCATATGTAGCAAGCAGTGAGGCAACCCTAGCTACAATCAAGCTGCACATGAGCATAAATGGTCTCAACATACTTTGGAGTGATACTGTTACATCTGCATTTGCATATGCTGGCCCTCTTTCTTCGTAGATCTTTGATAGGCGTGCCAAAGCCTGAAGAGACACAGAACAGCAATGTCTGATCAGCTCAAGTGCTCAGGAATTTTGACATTTGACAGTAAACTGTCTGGGTGTGATTCTATACCTAAGAGATGAATTCTTCCTTTTGATTTCTGTACATTTTCCAAAGGCAGTGGGGCCAAGGCTAGTGTGACTTTCTCCTTCACTGTTGATCCATTTTGTCCCAGAAGTCTTACATTCTCTTTCCGCAAACCAAATTGCTGTCAGTTGATAAAACTCACATCCTCTTTTGTGTCCATTATCACTATGTGTCCCTCAGACTTACAATTCTCTCTTCAACAATGAAAACTGACATTCAGGCGGAGGGACATCTACAGTCTCAAGAAGCATTTGAGAGGACAAAGAATTGTTAGTTGGAGTTTTGTTGACTCTGACCTGATCATAGCCACCACAATCACCACCTAGGAGGGGACGTGATCCTGTGCCAACAGCAGTCACACGGCTTGCCAGCGCAGGTACAGGTACATCCAGCCAGACAGTGATTCCATTTCGCAGATAAACCCTGCACAGAGCCCCAATTTAGTATGACTCTATTTGCAGTGTCAGACTAAGGGTTGATATGACAAGGCCACTAGTTTCCATCAACTGCAGAGACCTTCAATTGGGTAAATACTAAGCTATCCATGGAGTCTTTATTAAATATGTGCTCATTTATGGAACAGCCATTCCTTGCACTGGAGGAACTCGAGATCCTGCATCTAGTGGTGCAAAGTTACTTTGCTTAGAGACCTGACTGCCGCCTAACTATGGCAGAGGCAACAGTACAAGCGCATTTGGAGAGAGTGGGATTACCAATTTCGAGGCTGCACAACAGCTCCACCACCAGTAGCAACGACCACTTCACCTGCAGATGACAGCTCCTGCAGTGCTTGACTCTGCACCACAGACCAGCAACCAGCTGTCTTTTAAATAATCTAAATGCCTTCGATATCAGCATCTTCCATTACACAGATTACATTCAACTTCATTGACATTACAATGAGCTACCTAATCTTTTCATTAGAGGACCATTACTTGTGCATATTGGCATCTAAAAGTGGCACAGATCTTGCCACAGAGTTTGAAATTGATTGCCAAGTCAAGAAGAATCCAAGGGGCAATTATAGATATTCAAGAATCCTAAATACCCCTTGGCAGAGCAGACTCCAGAGTGTGGAAAACATGTACTGAATATGCCAAGATCATTGCATGATACAACCAAGGCCGCAGTTCCTTTCAAACACAGTGTGCAGATAGCAATGCACCATCAGATATGTACCTCAAGCTCTCTGAAACGCTCCTCTTTCCATTTTTTGAAGATTTCTGCCACTGATAGCCCACCAGCATAACTCTCTATCACAGTATCACTGGTCCTCAGACAACAGAAAGAGAATTAAGACTTCAACCACTATTAAGTGGCCAACATCATCAACACATCACTAAAGCAGAGCTACCAATAGCCAGGAAAAAAGAGCCAAACGAAACAACTAGCAGAGAGCTCAGCCCAGTAGTGTTCTCAGGAGCATCATCTTATCCTAATGAGTGCCATTGAGTTACTTGCTACTGTAATCAACTACACTGTGAGATTCATGTCCATTTGGGTTCACAAATCAGTCACAAAGCCACCACCAATTGGTGTAGAGGTTTATGGAGGGCTATATATAACAATACAATCTACATGGTGTGCACATCTTATAATGGAGATCAATGGTTATCTGGAGGCCATAGCTGATGACAAACAGGCAGAGCAGATGAGAAAGAACTCATACCTGTCTAAAAACTGGTACTCAAGTGCTTCAGCCAGGAGTCGGCCAACTGTGCTCTTTCCAGACCCCATCATTCCTACAAAATCCGCATACATACTCATGGTAAGTTGCTGAACCTGAGGCTCTGAGTAGCAGCTGTGAAAACCTGTACTTCAAGACAGACTGCAACAAACCGTGCAACCATTTGCACTGTAATCAGAATGAATTGAGGACCTTCGACAGAGTGATGTATGAAGAAGAGTGCAACTCACCAATGAGGAAAATGCAAGTTCCTTCAATCTCTTGTTTCAATTCCTGTGCCTTTCTCTGCATATTTCAGAAGCAGAGTGAGTGAGCTCACATTGACCTTGTTCTTTAGTATAATTGACATTTAGAAGGCAGCTGGTAACCATGTAATTATGTCCAAATTCAGGAAAGTAAAGTTGGAAATTTCAAACTGAAATTCTGACTTGGGAATAATATATGTCTACAAGATGTGGAAAATGACTTAAGAAGAGTGAGGACAACTGCAAATCAGAAGATACGTCCAGATGCAGTCATTCTCAAGGTGACAATGACAACCAATTCTCCTCACGTGAACAAGGGTTTAAGTAAGTGCACCGTCAAAAGCTGCTCAAACTCTTGTGCTGCTGCATTTTTTGTCACACCCTCTGCAGAAGCTGCAGCATCACAAAGCAGCAAGATCTTTTTGGTAAGTATGCATTTCCAACAGACAGCAACAAACTGTACATACCCATATTTAAAGCTCTTGTCTTCTTTGGTTTCCAGTCAACTTGATAGAGATATTTTGTAGCTTCCTGATCCAGAAGCTTTTCATATTATCCACATATATATTTTCATCTATCTTAGGTGTAAGTTTTCCACATGCATGACCAATTGTAGTCTCATTGCCATCTCTAATTCCTGTATTGTTGTCAAGGGCAACACAGGACAGCAACACATTGAAATTCACTTACTGTCACTAACTTCATGTCCCCTGGATGTATGTTTCATAAAGCTCTAGAGGAAGAACATTTGCCAGAGATTGACTCACTTCTGAATTTTGCATTGTTGTCCAGAAGAGACGGTTGTACTGAAGCATTGAGCGAAGTCTGTGAGAACACCACCAAAGGAAGGAATCATTTGTGCAAATTCACTTGAAAGCTTCAATTCCATCACGGCATCAATCATTCACATAACAGGTGCCTCGAGCAAAGCCAACAAGAAAAGAAGGCAGATGGAGAAGCTAGAAACTCACATCAAGCCTCCAAAGCACAACCTAAAGCTTGCTGGAACAAGAGCTCCATCGCTAAAGACTCAAGAGCACTGAACGAGTTGAGAATGTGTCTCTAGTTGCCTATCCAGAATCTTGATTTTGGAAAAGAGGAAGAGAGGAGAAATCTTACCGATTCAGAATCTTGATTGCCGAATTGAACCTCGTTGGCGCTGGCACTGATGCTGCTTCTGCTGCTGCGCTGACGCGCTCTGTCCACCCGAAGACTGACCGTTCCTTGAGAGCAAGAAAATAGAGGAGCAGTAGGAATCGATATAGACGCGAAAGGTTTGGACGTCGATGTTCTGACGAGGAGCGACAGAGAAGGCGATTGTGAGAAAGAACTCTCGAGAGCACCTGCTGCTGTTCCTGCCTTCTTCCGGTACGCCGACGAGCCGACTGGCACCACCGCAACAGGATTGGCGACGACCGCGGCAGCAGCCGCCGCAACAACCATCGCTGCGTCGACGACTCTCCAAGAAAACTCTCTACAAAGAAAGGAAAGGAAAGAACTCCCTCTCAAATAGAAATCTCTATTGCTCGCTGCAAAATATCGCTTACTTCAAAGCCTGCATCTCTCTCCCCCTCTCTCTCTCTCTCTCATGCGGCAAAGATCTATTTCACAGACCGCAAGTTCTTTGCAATCATGGAACGAAAATCTCTGAACAAGCAAACTTGCAAGAAGGATAGTTGCGAAGCACATGCAAAAAAAAAAAGGAGTAGAGGAAGGAAAGGAGAGACGCTTGTTTTGTTTTGCGTGTGTACAGTTTTTCTGTGTCGATTTCTTTGTGTGTGTAGGCTATTATGTCAGACTTCTTTGTGAAGACTTGACTGCAAGAAGGAAGACGGGGAACCAAAAACAAAAAAAATAGAACAGTTGGAAAGTGGCTTGTGCTTTCTTATTCTGATGAACTTCTTTCTTTCTTTCTTCCTTTCTTCCTTCTTTTTCTGTGCTTGCGTGCGTGTCCCCGAATTCCCGATCTCTTTCTTGACCAAAAAACCAAAAAACGAACAAAAAAGTATGTGCCGCTTTCTACTAGACGCTCCAGCTTCTGCACGAGAGTTCGTTCCTTACAATAATGATAATATGCTGCTACAATGACATTACGATTTGAAGAAGCAAAAGCAGAAAGCAACTTTTGTATAAAAGAAAAAATCCGCGAAATCAACAGCGTCTGGAATCTCTCTCTCTCTCTCTCTCTCTCTCTCTCTCCAAAAGCTCCAAAGTACTCACCGAAGGTCTGCATTTTGAGAAACTACAATTAATCGATTTCCCTGTTGCTGTGCAAGATTATCATGCTGGATGTGTGCAATTTGCACCGGATCTCTCGCTCCTCAGCAGTCCGCTGGAAAGAGTCAGTCTTTTTTCTTTTCTTTTCTTTTTCTGTTGACCGCTCTCCTCTGTCCTTTTGCTGCACTATTCATGCGTCTGACTTCGGTGAAGACGTGAACCGCAGTTATTTGACCCAGTCAGCATCGTCGTCCGTCGTCTTGGACTTCTTCAGTCTTTTTTGGTTGCTGCTTGTTCCTCTTCGTCGTCGCCCTCTTCTTCTTTCCTTTTTTGGTCGCTTGCTGTTTCTCTTCGCCATCAAAGAAGAATGAATAGAGGAGACAAGAGGTTCCTACAGTACAGGACAAGGGCCTATCTTTAGAGCCTTTGGGGATTTTGGAGGCAACTGTACGAAGCAGCTTATTTTTTTTCTTTTTTTCCTCTGGCTATATAAAACAAAAGAAAATTCAATTAAAGGGGCTAAAATCATATCTTTGGGAGATTTTCAATAGCCATAATTACACCTTTTTAAAAAAATCGCCAGATATATCTTATACATGGTTATTATCACTTTTCACTGTGCCATTGATGATTCGGGAACAATGACCAACCAAATCTTTGTCACAAAACATTGATTTAGTTTCTATTATTATAGTCTTGTCTAGTGTTGTAAACTAAGGCTTAAAATGGAAGCCTTATTATTATTGTCTTTCAAATAGGGCCTTCTTATGTCTTATCCTTCTAATTTACGGTATAATTTTAGTTCGTAGTTAATATTGTAATCATTTGAACCATATTGTCCCTCAAAAGAGAGAAACTGTGTAAACAAAAATCAAGGATGAGAACCCATCCAACAAAAGTACAAGGCAAATGAAAACATAAATAGACACAACCCGAAGAAAAAACAAAAACAAACAATCAACAAAAACAAGATAAAGGGGCCTAATACTTCCACCCCAAACTCTTCATGAACACACAACATTTCCTTCTTAAGAAGCACCAAACCTTAGCTGCAAGTATGATAGTCCTTCAAACCCAAGCAATTGTCCAATGAATCTTCCCATCAGAAAAAGGGACTTATAAGAAAGGATTCCTTCGAGTTTTTAATATAAAAAATGGCCTTATCTCTGTACACCCAAATACAAAATTTCTATTAAAAGGCTAGTCTTGGTCAAATGACCATTCCACCTATTAGGAGCAAGGTTGGGAGGCAGGGATTTTCTTTCAAATTTGTGATGTAGCTGAAGTGATGATCGCCCATAAGAGGATTTAGCCAGATTTGGTTACATACTATATATGAAACTACAAAAACCATAATCCTTCTATATTCTTGGCTACTTACTTATTGGAACTTATTCTAAAAATCTGATGATTTGGATTTTTCTTTCTTTGAAATCTGGCGAAGTTGGGTCATTTTTTCCATAATTTTTAAAAAATTTATGTAGAGGTCAAAATCAATTTTTTTAAAGTCAAAATTTGATGAAATTTTTCCCATAATAAAAATACTTTGGGAGGACATTTACACACTCCCAAATCAAATTCTGTGTACTGGAGCTTTCAATTTAAAGCCTGGTTTGGGACATCATAACCAATTCTCTCTGTAGAAATCAGTGACATGGCATCACCCCATTGGTGGAGAGGTCACAGGTTACAACCCATATTCGCTGTGTGTGTACAGGGTCAGCCAGATGGGCGCAGGAGGATTATGGCCACAGTGACAACGGCATTCATCCCAAATGTCAACATAGTCGAGCCATTCCATGGTAACGTCTCTGGTCGCAGATTCAATGATTTTAGAGTAAATCCATGTCCAACAGACACAATTCGGTCACTATTTACCAGTGTATGATCATCACCAGAAGGTTAGGCCATAATATAATGTGGTCAAGAAAATGACATAATCTGCCACCCGACTTATTATATATGGAAAGTTATTGTAATTAATAATAAAATCCCCAAACTTCATGAATGTTTCATGTACAATGAATCATGTTTGTTGCAAGGCAAATATTTAAAGCTTTAACCATTTGAAGTTGTTATTTGCAAGGGAAGGGGGCTGGAACAGCTGCTCACTTCACATGCATCACTCAATGCCCTCTCTCCTGAGTTCCCGGCACTTGTCATAACAAGAACTCCTTACAAGTGTCCTTTGTAGTAGTAGGTGGAGACAAAAATGGCTGGTCTTCAAACACAAATGTTGGAAGTTAAGGCTTGACCGCTAAACTAACAAATACCGAGAACAACAGGACTCACAGATTGTTCTATCAAAAACTCTTATCCAAACACTAGATCTTTCATTCTAGTTTTCAAATCTGAAAGGATGATCTTGATATAAAGAGTTGAGAAATTAAAAAGACTGCAACAAGGGGAGAGATTTTGTCAATTCTTGAGAGATTCAAGACTTTGATGAATTCAACTACTCTCCTGAGAGGGAGTTGCTAAGAACCCAACTATTCTCAGTAAAGACATCAGCTTCTTGTAACTTGGCCACCCACAAATCATTCAGTACTGGAGGGATAGCTTTACACAAGGAGCTTAGCCATTTAGTAACTTCTGGGAGAGATGCAGAACTAGCTCCCATTAATGAATCTAGAATCCATGGGTTTTCGTGGGTTTGGGGTTTCCTCTTACAGAAGTGCATGGGGCAGTCTGCTTGAGATTAGAAGGCCCTTCTTTTGGCAGCCACAAGCTCGTCTGCACAATTGTATAGTACAGCACTGTGTCACTACCATTGTCATGGGGCCACATCCACTGCCTAATCCTTGACCAGACATGTTTATCTCCAACAACTTCAAAAGAAACTTGTCCTTGTGAACACATGAAAAGCTGAATTTTTTTGCTTTCCATACCCATAGTGAATATCTGCAAGGATAGAAGCACAAATCAGAGGATCCAGCCAGATTTGGTCATGAAAAGATTAGCTTCCTCTAGCTCAATCCCAACGTCGTCGCTCCTCCTCTGCATCAACTGAATGGTACCAAGAAGGCTGACGTGTATAATTACTAAGTCTATAGTTCAGCAGCAACTCCTCATCTTCCAAATCTCTGGTAGCAACAAGAACAAGAGTGCGGACATCTGTTGTCTCTACTGGAACTAACCCTGAAGTGTGCCCCAAATACTGCCTGCTTTCAAGCTCATATTGTCTGTCCTTTCTTCCTTCATTCACCCAAAGAGGACCACGACGCTGCATGTCTAGCTCTTCATCATTCCCAAAGACAATGTTTGGAATGTATGGCCTGATTGTCTCACCACTTGAACTTGAATAAGTGTAAGAACAGATCATCACATTTGGTTGAACTCCTTTTGGAGGGTGATTGGCAAAATGCCCAAGGGCAAGAGGGTTTCGCAGCTCAAGCACTGCGCCTTCTAGTGGCCCACTCCATTTTTTACCACCACCCACAAGCTCCCAAACACTCTTACGTTGGGTCTTTGCCCTGTCAGCATTCCGATAATCTGTTGACACGTCTTCTGGCATTGACTTCTGTGCAGATTCTTCAGCTCTACCAGCCTCATCACTCAGAGCTCTCTCACTGTCAGTAACAGAGCCATCCCACCACTTGCGAGCATCCTCTCCTTCCCTCCATGGTTTGCCATCAATTACAAGCCCATCATACCGGGAAATTAAGTACGGGTTGCCAGCAGCCACCATAGGGTATCCTGGGATGTACCGATACTGTGATGGGGAATATATGACCCCAGGATACAAGGACACCACAGTGCCTGGTTGTGCTCTACCACTAATGAAAAGGCCTGTGCCGGCATCCTGATGTGCAACAGTGGATTGCTTCACACGCAGGCTGAAGCCAAGATCTTTCTCAAATGCGGTTGCAACTTGTGCTCTATTCAAGGGCTTTGTTTCAACCACAGCTGTGCTGCACAAATTGGGTCCCTCATAAGTACCTCACTCAAGGTCCACATATTTGTGCAAGTCCCAAGCTCAAGCCATTCCAAACCAGCAGAGCATCAAACATGTGCATGCAAAAGCAACAACAAGGGCATATCTTCTGGCTCAAAAGTCCAAAGTGAATTTGCATTACAGGTGACTAAGTTAGCATATTCTACCAGCTGCCAGTCCAATTGTACAATTTCCTTTTGTGCAAAAACCTTATCTGGAGAAGGAAACTTTAAAACAATTAGATTCAGGACTTAGGGAGAAAATCTTCCATACACAGAGGAGTGGTTTTGACGCTCGCGTTCAGCTGTTGGTATTACTCCAACAGCAAAGCTGAGCCCACTAGGCCGTTGTCTGGCATCATTGGGAGGTACTGTTGCTTTGCTGATGAGGGGAGGCTCAAGAAGGATGCCATCCAAAATGGCAGCCATGTTGTGCATCTGATTATGGACATGAGTTTGAACTTGCTGTTGTTGGTCCTCAAAACTCATTGCAGATGCCAGTCTTTCAATCTCTTTCGCAGTCTCTTCAGTAGCTGATGCTCCCTCATTGTGGAAGCTGCAACCATACCATATCATCATGTTCCTTTTGTTCATCTAATCTCTTAGCCTAGAGATAAACCCTTGAAAAGATCATAATAGGAGCTCAACACCCATGAAGAGCTATAGAAAGACATGGTAAGTACCTAGTGAGCAGGAAAAGGCGGTGTGTGTCAATTTCATGCTGAAGAAGTCGCTTATCAACATTCTGAAACAGCGATGCTCGTGACAATGTCTCCCAAAACTGCAATCATCACAGTAAGAAAGAAAACAAAAACACTTGGCCATGGAGAAGAATGATGATGTAATGACATTCTTTCTTGCGGAGTCAAGAAATGTGGGAACATTTGTTGAAAGAAAGCATCTGCTGATTATCACCACTATGAATCTGATCTTCTCATTAACACACACATAAAGATCAGTTGTTCCCGGAACAGGGTTTATGAGGGTTTATGCAACGCTGTTTGAATATGGAATACTCTGCTTATCTTTTTTGCCATGGCTTTGCATGACTCACTTGTTCCAGGAACAGGGTTTATTATGAGGAATGCAAGGCTGTTTGACAATGAAATAGTCTGCTCATCCTTTTGCCATGGCTTTGCATGAAGACAAGATATGCTTGCAGATCTGAACGAGCAACAATGTACAACAGAGGTGAAATCATGCCAATGATTTATGCAGTAATGGGTAAGATTCGTTCATGCAAGCTCAGCTAGAAGAAGCTCAAGAATTCACAACAGAGACGATATTGCACCCAGCAGAAGAAGAAGAAGAAGAGGAAGAAGACACAGAAGGATGCTATGAACTTATTTCCCGGCAGACAGACGACAGAGCTTGATTGATCAGAGGAGCAATGCCGCTTGCAATGTTTTCCAGAAACAGATCCTCCATCATCACTGCAAATAAGAAGAGGAAGAAAACCAAGAGAGAGGGGAGGGAAGCTTACCTTGCGCAGACGACTGACCATGCTTGGCGAAGCGATCGGAGGAGTTTCTGCAAATCCTTTGACGCTGATCTCGTGGAGAAGAAGTACACAGAATCGTGCTGCTGGTGCTCCTGCCGTCGTGCCGTGGTAGAAGATGTTTTTCCCCTTCGCAAAGAGAAACTTCAGACGAATTCTCTCATTAGGGTTTTATCTTGCATCCAAACCCTAGAGCCTGCTAGAAGAGAAGAATCATCATTCCTGGGTGTTGTCGAGCTTGTGGACGTTGCTGCTGCTGAATGGCTAAACAGATCAAGCAAACAAATCGTCTTTGATTGTGGACTAATTTTGCATGTATAGGAGATCCGCCCAAGCCTGAGGGTGAGTCGAAAATTTGTAAAGCACTATCGCATTTTTCTTTTGTATATTTTGGTCTCTCATTGGGTTGAAAATTTTTTGTTTGGCAGACCCTTTCAAATTTTTGGCTTTCCTTCAACCTACCACCTACCAGGTTCGAAGAAATCTCAAATTTCAATAGATCTTTCTCCTACACTAAAATGTTTGCTAATAGATCTTTCTCCTAAATAAAGTGTTGTCATGACAATAATATTGCAAAGGGACAACAGTGATAAGGATAGTTGAGGGACAAGCCTGGTGGGCAACTTTCACAGGGTAGAAGCTACTCTAATAACTTAGAGAGTACCTTCCGAATTGTGTAAGTTATCGTTCTTGCAATATCATTATGATGTCAGGAAACAAAATTTCTTCAATCCAATGAGGGACCAAAATATATAAAAGAAAAAATGCGATGGTGCTTTACATTTGTGAAAGAATCTTGACAATCTATATGAGGGTGTGGAATAATCACTCTGACTATGTGTTGGATGGGATTTGCCATGATGAAGATACTATACCAAGCTTGAGATTAAGGTAAGGATACCTCTGCAAAGGTTGAGATGAGGTAGGTAATCTTTTTTGCTGTCTCCCGCCAATATGAGATCTTTGCTATCTAAGGGTTTCATCTTTCTGCTGGAGAAGAGGTCCAAATCCTGCTTGTTGTATACGGTTAGAGATCTCTACATTTTCCATAATCCATTTCCATGGTTTTGATCATCCAGTGAAATGGGTGGATCTTGTAGATTGTGTATACCAACAATCACAGGTCAATGGCAAGAATGTATGCCATATTTTTTTAGATTCTGTTCTTTTGTTGTTGATTTAGGATTTGTCAGTTTCACAAAGAATTATCTATCCTCCATCATGCATTATGCGTCCATCTGTCACTAGATGCTTTTTGTTGTGTTTGCTTGTTCATGTTCAAGGTGTGTCCATATCCTTGTAATTTTTGTTCCTGTGTATGGTCATAGTCTCCTGCACCTCGGGATTTCATTGCAGGTTTTGATTTCATAGATTTCATTGGCTCCATGAATGGTGTGTGCATGTTTAAGTATTTTGGGAGGAATCTCTATCTACCAGTTTGTTCATGTACATGCACCATTTGGGGAGGGTTGAAAGGACAGGGCAACTGGTGACAAACTTGGAGACCTGCAAGACATGTGCACCTGCATTCATCAATTGTGAAGTGGACAGTGTAAACTGTAGAGGAAGAACAAGGCTTCATGCTTGCCTTGGTTCCTAAGGATGACAAATGGTTGCTGCCTTTGTTTCAACTTTCAATGTAGAGAATGAGAACTCTGATATTTCCATTTTTCCAAGTGCTGAGTTCATTATTGAGGGGAATCTCAACACAACTTCATCAGACAGCAACACTCCAAAGCCATCAAAGACCAAAGGGTCAGCATCAGCAGCCTGTTGACAATTCCAGGTATTCAATGTGCAACTATCCTTCAGGACTGCCAGGGAAAACACAGAGCAGAACTGTAACATCAGAAACCACCAACTCAATTTCATGAACATGATTATTTCTCTCCATGCATTTTCATTCTCATTCTTTTGTTTTCTTGAACGTAATGAGCAAGAAAAATGCAGAGCTGGACAGGAAATAAAAGGAGGAGCAAAAGAGTAAGTTGGGGGCTTTGGGGTGAGTATCATCATCACCATTACCTGTTCACAGAAAGCTGGAAATTTCGGTGTCTTTTCATGGGTCTTTTTTTCCCTCTTTGATGCATTGAAACTCACAGTTGGGTTGAGATATTGTAGAGGTTCCAGGATGAAAGGAGAAGCAGAAGTTTCTGTGATTTTTAAGAATTTGTCTCTCAAGGGTTTTGTTTCCTGCATGATTGTTTTGCAGCAATATTTGGTCACTTATTTCTGTGCTCAAATCAATAGCAGGGTCAGCTGCTGGCAAAAGTTACACAGAAACCCTAGTTGAAGTATCACACAGACAAACTGTTGCTTACCATTCTCATGCATACAGAGATTGCCATCAGTTCGTAGTCACTAACTCCATGTAGTTCCAAGTTTATTCAGTTTTCGTTGAGGTGCATATATTCTCATGCTCAGAATGGTTTCCAGTTTTTAATCTGAATCTCCTCAATTTTTCTTGCAATGAAATGGAGACCAAAATGGCAAAAATTGAATCAAGGTTTTTGAAATGAATAGGAGGCACAATAAGAATCATTGTTTTGTTTTTTTTTTTGTTTACATGTGTACTTTTTGAGCCTGGATTTTCATACTCCAGGAGTTTCAATTTGTAACACAAAAGATACTTATGTGTATGTTTCAGTTGTGTGTCTTTGTCAGTTTTGATATGTATTTGGTGTCGATCTAACAGTGCCATGACAATCAGTTGGCATCAACTGAGTAGTTCAAGTGCAAAAAGTGTAAACAATGAAATACGACTTACTTCCAATTGTAAATGAGCGAATGAATGACAACAATTTTCACACATGAATTGGAACAAAATGTGGCAGTTTCTATCAACTCTATTTCCAATCTTATTTTCCAATTGTTCAAACCTTGCAACCCATTTGGTTCCATCACAATACAAGTCATCCTAGAAAAAATTAGTAGATGTGGGGATATATAAGTCATGAAAGGAAGCAAAATTGCCATTGGGGACACACATGATGAATGACAATCCAAAAGAGTAATTTTCATGTTATTATTTGGAAGGGCTAGCAAGATCATCAGTTTCCAAATTATAATCAAACTCATCTTGTGTGCATGGGCCTGAGGTGCAAGATACGTGTGATGGAGTTTGTCACCAGCAATAGGAGTTCACCTATAATCTTCTATAATCTTCAATATGGGCAACATAGCCCCATGCACAACACAGATGCTCATAAATGATGGAAACGTCATTTGTCCAATGTGAACTGTGCTACTTATAATAGACAGATCAGAGGTATATACTAAGCAACAAGAGAAGGTGTTCAGGGGAAAATTATGAATCTATGGAGTGTTGCTACCCAATTTGGCTTACAGAAGTACATGAAGCTGAAGACTAATTGAATAATCTGTGACTTCGGAGATTACACTAAACATTCTTCAAATTCATTTATCTCAGGATACTAAGCAATCCATGTTGTTCTCTCTTTTCTTAGAATTGTTCTTCAGAGCTAGAAGCAAACTGTGTTTTCTTATTGTCTCCACAACATTTCAACAGGATGAGGAATTCCCTCTCTACATGGCCTTGGTATAATGTAGTAAATTTCCTGATAGATTTGTGAACTTGAAGCAGGTAATGCATAACTATGCATTTAACAACTAACTGTCATCATGCAGCTTAAACATTGGAAAGAGAAAAGTGGTAATTTCTGCTCATTGTACAATTAGCATTAGGGATAAAAAGTGGTGGAGAGGGAGTGGTCATATGTCACTAGGTACCCAACTTGCACATTCAAGAGGGAGTGGAAATTGTGCTGATATATTCAATTGGCACTTCAAAGAGGGGAGGAAGTGGTGGAGAGACTGCACATGTAGTTTGGCATCCCTGACCTTGTTGGCTGCCAAAGTCTTCTTCCTCTTGAAGTGGCATTCATATGTAGGGTGAGAGGAGTATCCCATCACAATTCCTTGCTCCACTGCAGGAAATGGCAGTTACTTGATCAAGGACATGATGTTCCTGGAAGAGAGAGAGGACAGATTGCCATGCTTCACCACACAAGAGGCAAATAAGCAAAGCAAACATATACCTATCAAGCTGGTGAGGTCAGGGCAGTTTTGCCACCATCTTTTCATTATCCAGAAAACCAGCTACAGTAGAAAAGAGAGCATGAGTGCTTTCCTGACACTACCCTATCTTGAGGATTCTCTTTTTTCTTGATGAAGCTATGACTGCCTGGTAGCTCTTGCAGCAGACTTCTAATAAAATCGATGCAAGGCCTTGGGAGAGACAGGGATACTACCTTTTTCATTGTGATGCTAGAATCCTCATTTGTACATAAGAGTATTGCTGCACCCCATTTCGGTGCAGACTATGACACAGTTGTTGTGCCAATGGTCCCTTTCATTTCTGTAATATTCCTGCTATGGCAATGCATTGTACAGGTTTCATAAAAGGGTTCACAGAGGGCTCTCTCTCTCTCTCCTTTTTAAAAAATCAGAAGTCATGTGTGGACATTGACATGGCTGGAGAAGTCTCGAATTCCAGCTCCTTCCCATCCCATCCACTCTTCCCAATCCTCCCAGCAATCATCTCCAACTCCCATGAACCCCTCAAGGTTATCAGAAAGATCGTCCTCAAACTCTCCAAACTGCAAAGTCCTTTTGCTTAGCAGACTCTACACACACACACAAAAAGAAACAAAGAACAAGAGTGTAAATTCCAAACCGACGCAAAAACAGAAATGGGAAGAAGACAACTGAGGAGGCATGGAAGAGTGTGTTTACCTCGTATGCTTTGTTGATTTGCTGGAAGTTCAAGCTGCAATGTTCACCGTCACATACATCAGGGTGATACTGAAGAGCGAGTCGTCGGTATGCCATCTTGATCTCATGCTTGCTGGAGCCAGGACTCACTCCTAGAGTTGCATAGTGATCCTTGACTGCTCCTCCCTCTGTGAACGGCATCATCGCAATCACTCCCTGACCTGGTCTTATTCTCGGATTGGAAGCGAGACCGCAAGATCTCGGTGAGGAAGAGAGAAGCGAGTCACCATGGAATGAACTTCCGTGGATAGGTACCGACTTGCTTCTGCCCGTGATCATCGAACTCGCCATCCTCTGCGCCATTCTTTCCACAAGCTCTTTGCCAAGCCTCTTTTCACTGGAGAGAAACAAAAAGCAAACGGCTGTCGTCTATCAGACTCCTGAGCTCAAAAAGAGTGCATTCATACCATACAGAAGCTCGAAATTATGGCACTATTTCACAATGAGCAGTCGAAACTATCGGCATCCAAATCTTAGGTGCCTTTCATTCCTCTCAAAGAGAAGAAAAACGAAAAGTCTGCTTCTCATGCTGCAACAATCACATTGACGGTCCGATAGATAGAAAGTGCGTACCACAGCGTCCAGTGTTGTGACACCAGATAATATAAAGCTTGACAACACCTTAGAACGACACTCCACTCCACGCCCGTTTGAGAAGCAGCAATCCTCCCCTCCGCTTTCTGCAAAAACAAGCTCTCCTCAGACGCTTTCAACAAAACAACCGAGCCCCTTCTCACAGTCAACTCTATAGAGAAAAATGCAACGATCGCACGAGTACCTCAAGTTTCTCGTCGTGACTATCAAGTGCTCAAATGCGAGAAGACACAAAGAGAAAGAGACATACAGAGAGAGAGAGAGAGAGAGAGAGCCGCGCCCGAAGTCCTCCAAGTCCGCGATACTCTCCTTCCCGTCACCGCGGAGCCGATCGCGCGCAGCAACAGGAAGAAACACGCCCAGAAAACAAAACAAAACCAAAGAAATAAAAAAACACACACATTCACAGAGCGAACAAACACGAAGGAAAAAATAATTTTGAAATGGACCAATGATCTTTCTCTTTTTCTTTTTCTTGGGGGGGGGGTATGGGGGGGCCCTCTCTCTGTAAACGAGTGTTATTGTGAAGAGGTTTTTTTCTTTTTAAATGTTTGGGCCCGGTGGTGAGATTGATTGGTAAACAAGGAGTGGCCATGGGACCAGGGTTTTTTTTCTTTTTTTTGGTTTTGGGATGGGGAGATTGATTGGTATTTATTTGTGGGGTCCCCCCATTTTATCTTTTTTTTTCATGTATTTTAGGGATTTGGTCCATTTGTCATCACCACTATCTTCCCATGTTATGGAGCTACAGAGTTCCAAAGTTTGTTGACTTGGCAAGCACAAGACGAATAAAGAACTCAAAAAGAGTAGGGGTAACAACAAGGGATAAACACACACATACACACACACACACACACACACATGAGATTGCACACAAGTATTGAATGGAAGTTAGTTATTGAAGTCTCCATTGGAGGTTTCTATTGGTTAGTTTCGTGGTTCAAATGGGTCTGTATAGGGTAGTGGGATTTGGGTTTTGTGTAGCCTAGTGTGGCCCACTTTGAAGTTGAAGACGAATTGGAAGTCATTCAAGGGTGTTTACAAACGCTCACTCAGAACACCCCATAACAAAAGGGCAAAAGAAGTTATGGAATATGGCAAGGCATTTGTCTACATACCATAGTGCAGACTACTACCATTTTTAACACCCCCCAAAAAGAATGCATAGGTATGTATACGTGTGTGATTTTGCAAGTGTGTTTGGTCCTTGTTTTTTTTAAAAATTTATCAGATCCTTTGATGACAACACCTTCATTTCCCCAGAAATTGGGTGAGATCTTGCTTGTGTCATCTTCGTCTTTAACTTGCCAGTTTCAAATTATTTCACAAAGTGTTGGTGAAAAGATATGAAAAGAAAATTTATTCACCATCTCGTCTCGTCTTATACCTAGTTATATTTGAAAGGTAAAGAAATTGTTACATATCATGGTTTTCGCATCATTGGGCCAAGACCTAGTTACTACAAAAAAAATCATGTATGATTGATTGGCCTTTCTTTTGTTAAGGTCCTCTCCTACTTTCTTGTTTTCAGCACACAAAAGAAAGATTCTTAACACAATGAACAAAACACTCAAACTCACAAAGGAAAAGCCAAAAGCTTGAGTTCCCCCCTCTCCCCTCTCCCCCAATCCAAGTGGGACATAGCAAAAGTTCAACCTCTTCTATGATGTCGAATTCCGTTCTCATGTTTGCTCCCACCATTGCCCCCTCAATCAATGAACCATACTTTCCATCACATGACAAAGCCATTTAATCACAACTAGGTATCCCAAAACAAGAGCACCCCCACACACAAAAAAATCACCCAAAAGGACCCCGGCCCACCCCTCAATTCAATGAATAGGTACCGTGGTATTGCAACTATGAGAAATAAAATCAATAATCCAAAGTTATACACAACCTTCACCACCCCCTTCCCCACCCTCAATTTTTTTAATTAAAAAAACTCCTAATAAGTAACCCACAGGTCCATAGTTTTTCCCCCCCCGCCTCCCCTTCAATAAATTTCCAACAAAAAGTAGGGCTGTCAATAGTCTATATCCATCCGAACGCTTCTTTCCCTTTGCCTGCCAAAACTCGATCCAATCCGTCCACAGCCAAAATTCCACGGCCGCGATATTCACACGCACTCGGGAGGGAGTTCCAAGTCAGAGGCAGCCGAGTGTCGTGGTCCACACATTCATTCTTTCAATACGATAGCCGAGGAACAGCGAGCGGTCCCGATGGTGGACGACATCGTCATCGGACGGTCAGCCGCTAGTCTTTACACGTGGCGGCGTGGGGATCTGTTGGGGGTAGACGGTTTTATCCACAAACTCATCTCCTTTTTTCTTTTTCTTTTTCTTTTTTGGTACTTTTTTTTCTTTTACGTGGCTGATTTGGGAGTGGAAAAGTAGACTCTTGAGGATTTGAGATCCCGGCCCCACAGGCCAGCCAGCGGTGATTTTTCCCTTTGCACTTTCGGGACGCTCCCTGGCCTGAGTAGTTTTGCAGTACTTGAAAACTATTACCTTTTGAAATATGGAAGGCCCAAAACAGATGTGGATGAATGTGGATGAATGTGTGTATATATATACGTTGCAGAGTTGAGTATTAAATGCACAATAATAAGGAATGAAAAGTCCAGGAATCAAATCTGTTCAATGGATTCTGTCAGTACCTTATGTCTAACTTAATGGTTGGTTTAATATTCACCTTGGTTTCCATCAGTGTTGTGTAGGTGGTATTTGAATATATAGAGAATCGCCGGTTCCGGTTTTTTGAAAAAACACCGAATCAAAAACTACCGCCAAGTGCGCTGGTTGTGTCGTCCCCCACCCCCCCCCCCAAAAAGGAAATCTTAAAAGAACCGGCGGTTTTCATGATTAGACCGGGAACTAACTGGCTGGCTGTTTCGTGGCCGGTTATTTAGTTTTTTTGACAGCGTTGAAAGTCGTTGTTCTATACCAGAACCAGATCTTTAAAATTTTTTTAACCGTGGTTATGAATCCTAAGAACCACTCTGATAGGGTAACTAAACTGCCTGGGGTCTGTTCCTCCTGCTTTCAATATTCGCCCCAACTCTGGTTTCCATGTGGCCTTTTCTGCCTCTTTTTAGTCCCCTTACAAGACACAATTGACAGACCTTCTTCTTAGGGCGACTTTAAACAAGGGTCCAAGGTCCGGGGACCAATGAATTCAAAGCAGTCTTATTGGTCAAAAGCTTTAAATCGGTCCCCAAGGCCTTTAGACAAGGGTCCAAGACCAAAAAGTGACAAATTGAGTCTCAACCTACATGGCACCTGTTTTGGAGGGAAAATCAATTGGTTGAGACCCAAAAACAGTGCTAAAAGGAGAGCTCCTGATTTGGAGAACCAAAAATCAGGCTAGGGACCAAGGTACAATCCAACTCAAGGATTCAATTTGCTTCAAATCAGTCCAAATTGGTTCCTAGGAAATTGGACCCTGGACCCTTGTCTAAAGTGGGCCTTAATCTATCAGACAATGCATTGTTCAAAATCCGTGTCACCATTTTGCTAAATTCACATGCCCATTCTGTAAATTCACACACCCATTCTGCATCTCCACACGCCCATTTTGTAAATTCACACACCCATTCTGTGAATCCACATGCCCATTGTGCAACTCATCAAAACCATCGCGATATGGAGCATGCTAGGTACATACCATTTGTGCCTGCTTTTCTACATGTATGGAAATCTTGGCTTGCCCTATCAGGCTCACCCAAATTCTTCAAAAGGTGACCCAAAAGGACAAGAAGCACACAAGGCCCCTTCACTCAAAAGAAGTCAAGAAAGCCATCATGTCAATCAAGCAAATGAAAGCTCAAAGTGAAAGAGCAAGTGAAAGGTCAAAGTGAAAGAGCAAGTGAAAAACAATGAAGCAACCAGAGACAAGCAACAAGGAAGAGGCCAAAAAAGGCGTCACAACCCTAATTGATTGAGGGTATAGGAGATAGATCAAGGACAACCATAAAAAAACCAAACAAGGCAAAGAATCAAGTGATGTCCAATGTGAGATAACACGGATGAGAAACAAAATGATATTGATGATGTTGTCACCTTCAACCTTGTTGTGGCACCATTCCTTGCGAAAGATTGATTCCAATCTTGTCTACTTGTGTGGATCTCTAACTACCTTGTGACAACTAGGGGCTAACCAAGTGGCCATCCCAACCTTGATAGAAGTGGACCATGCACTTTTGAGAAGAATTCTACCAAAATATTTTTCTCAAAGTGCATGTAACAACACTCAAACCAAGTGAAAATCAAAATGAATGCCCTACGAATATCAATGGCTTAACTAATTTTGTGACAATGTAGAAGTATTCAGCCACAATGAACCAGCACCCACCAGCGCATCATCCATTGGATGCCTGTTATTACTCGGTTGTGGATGAACCTCAACTGAGTTAGTATATGGTTTCACCTTGGTAACCAATTCTGTAAGAAAATAGGTCTCAAATATAGGTAGATAGGTTAGGAAAATAGATAATTACTAGGTTAGTAGATGGTTTATGCATAGCTTAAGGGTGGTTTTTACTACCTACCTACTAACAACCTGCTTGTGGGTTGTTAGTAGGTAGGTAGGTAGGTAGGTAGCAACACAGCTAACCACCATGGTTTGCTAAATGAACTGGAACCCAACAGAAAACTGTTTCCTGACCACTTATCATTCATCCTTCATGGTGCGCTGGTCGGTGCTGGTTCACTGTGGCATACTTCCATACCTTTTTTTCTTTTCTGGGGCTGTTTCTTTTTCCCTTTTTGCACTTTTCTTTTTACATTGCATTTCTTTTGACATGCAATTTTTTCCCCTTTTTTTTTAATTGCCTTCTTTTTTCAATTCAAATTTTCCTTTTGATAGATACCCAACATAAAGAAAAAAAAGTATGTTGCATTTTGTTTGATATGTGAATTATTTTTCTTCTTTTTTGGCTTTTTTGGCTCTTTTTTTTTTGGTGCCTTTCAAAATTTCTTGTGATGGATGCAAGCAAAAAAGCAGCCTCTGTTACTGAGGTCATGCATGCAGCCTTGGGATATACCTAGTGGGTAGTGGGTGTGTGGTCTCTTTGGCAAAGCTTTTAAAGTGTTTTAACTGGCTAGAATCACCTGACACTGGTCAAGATTTTGGGTATAGAGCTTTGGGCACTTTGCAAAACTGCCCATCACTGATCGCTGGTCAGTGATCCAACATTTCTCAATTTTTGTTGATTCTTGTCTGTTTTGAGTGATCATGTAAAGAGTTAGCGGAGTGCCAAGCTAAGCTTTACATTATCTTTTCTGCTCCCAATGAGAAGGAGTAGCATAGAAAAAGCATAAAGCATGTGGAAATTACATAATGTGTTTTTTTTAAAGAATTTTTAAAAAAAAACTTCATATTTTTCTCATTTTTTGTCCATTTTGAGTGATCTCAAGAGTTACAGGTGCACTAAACTAGGGTTTACATTATTTCTTGGAGCTCTAGAAGTAAAAGAAACAACATGGAAGAGTTGCTAAGGATACCAATGTGATGAAATTTTAAAACGTCTTTTATGCCAACGATCAAACATTGATCGGACTTACTTTTGATTATCATTTTTTTTTTTCATTTTTATTCATTTTGAACGATCGAGATGATTATGGGTGTGTCAAGTCAAATTCCTAAAAAACCTTTGGAACATGAGAGGCAAAGGAGTATTGTTTTAGGATTCAAAGTTCTCAAGTATGATTCTATATGTTAGATACAGTTCTTCAATTTTCTTGAGAAGCACAATTATGAATCCTAAAAACCCCTTGATAATTATTGAGGTGTGTTCCCAACATTGGTTCTCCTGAGGTGTCTTTCATAACATAACCAATGTTCCCCGTTGTTGATTCGGATCACAAAATGGAACTCACATAACCAAAAGTGAAACAACTTCCACTAGTTCCACCCAAGAAAAGTCCTAAATAATTACCTACATTTGTTACTTTTGTATTATGGAATGTGCTAGGTACAAGCTGCTGTGTCTTGTAAGGTACTTTTGAAAAAATTGGGTGGGTTTTTTCATTTGCAAGCTCTTGTTTTCCCACTCTTGAAGGCTATGAAATAATAACATCAAATCTTGTTTTTTGGTGTATTTTTTTTTGTCAATTCTTGTGTGTTAAACCATGATAGGTTTGAATCCATAATCAATTTTTAATTCTATGCAACATGCATCTGAACTTGATTTTTTTTGTTTGTGGATAGGGCACAAAACATTGCTAACATGAGATTATTGTCATTAAAACCTTCAATTGCAATGAACTTGGGGCTTAACAACAATGGAAGGATCAAAATATTGCTTCTTGAAGTGTTTTCTTAAAATTTGTTGATTTTGCAAAGTTTGAAAGGTTGGGATGTGCAAGGTGTGGCAAGTTTGGAAGAGGTGATTGTGCTTTTAAACCCTTATAATTTTCATAATTCAACTTTACATTTGTGAATCGACACAACAAGGAAAACTTTGGATTAGTCGCTAGGATCACCCAATTCAAGATCACTAAATGAACAAGGAGTTAATGTTCCTTTTGTCCAAGGTTTTGTGTTTCAGGGGATCTTGTTAGCAATAGTTGATTTGGAAAGTTTGTGATATGATGGTTTTAATCAATCAAGCCTTTTGGAAAATGCATCTTAGGAGGATAACAAACCAACAACAATGTCACCATGTACATTTCCACCTTTCCTTCATTACTCCAAGTTTTGATTTGGTCATAACTCCAATGAAACAACCTTCATTAAATTGGTTTCTTGATCAAAATTTGTATGTGGTTTTGTGTCACATTGGATGCAACAAGGATTTTGGCCCTTATGTAGTTTTAAAAAGTGATTAGGATCAACATTTGTGTGTCTATTACACACAAATTTTGCTCACAAGATCTAAGTAATGAATCAAATAAGGTTCCTTCCATTATGGAAGACCTTCAAGGCTCATTGTCAATTGACCAAGCATGGGAGGTTATTCATGATTTCTTGCAAATGTATGTTTAGGTTAGCTAGGAAACAAAAGAAAGATGCAACTAATTATTAGTCATCATTAAACTTATGCATTGGTTGTGATTTGTCACACAAGGAAATCAAAGATTGTTTACAATTACATCTCCATGAATCATTCAAGTTTATGATTCTTTTGACTTGGGGACTTTTTTAAGTTTCTTTTTCAAATGAAACCAAGGTTATTACTACACAAAAATTGGCCATGGTCAGATGGAATGAATTCATGTTTTGTTTTTCCAAATGGCAAACTCATTTTAATTCAAGCATTCAAGGTGTGAAATGAACGTTAAGGCATCCCATCAAAATCTATTTTCCTAACATTAATAATAATTTCACAATGTATTCAATCTTCTTAAACTTGCCTCCAAGTTCAACGAGGTCCTAGAGGTCAAAAGTTTTGATTTTTATACATGAAATGGCCAGTGGGGTAGTTATTATTGTGGAGGTTGTAGAGATTACAAGGTTACTTGAAAACATTTGGCTACCATCTTTGGACTTGTATGATTCAATTGATGTGATGATCTTTTAGTAGATCTTGTATAATTTTGGGTTGTCAAACTTGTGTTAGATACATCATAAGTTTAGCCACTTTACAAAGAATTGTCCCACACTACAATCCTTAAGGAAGGAAAACAAACAACTTTAGAATGTTTGGTTGTAATTTTGGAACAAGAAAGTTGTGAATTCAAATTTGGAGGCATGATTCAAAAACATGGGTGGAGAGAGCTTGTAAGCAAATCACATTGCATTAAAGGTAATTGTGATCCAATTGAAGATTAAGTATGCAAATGTGATCATGGTCCCTTAAGTCAAAACAAGTTGGGCAAATGATGCGGATATTCTTTGATGCACTCCCAAGCTCCTTGATAGACTCAAATGTGAATCTAAGGTGAAAACAACAGAAGGATAAAGAGTTGGGGCACACTCCCTAGTTCATAACACTTTTGGGGTAGAAGGGCGTGCTGGAGCTCCGGGATGGGGACTAGGAAGAGTAACAAGCAATTTAATTACTCACATAGACTTGCACAAACCAAACAACAAGTTGACTAGTGTGTAGTTGGAGCACTTTTGGTGCATGGACGAACCACAAGCAAACACAGATTCACAAGACTCACCACGGCCTAGACTTGGGGGAAGCCACCACCTTCCCCTTTATAGTATTCTCTATGCTTGGCCACATGGCTAGCACCCAAATGTCATTTTCTCCTAGGACTCCCAAGTTGGAGTCCCGAAATTTTCGAAATTGGGACTCTTGCAACTTTGGAGGCCCATAATTCTGTGTGAAGACCTCTGATTGAGGTGAGGTTTAAAAAAAAGTTGTAGCCTTCATTGATAGCTTTCCAATGGTATGTGGCATGCAACTTGAACACAAGGAAATCAGGGCGATTCTTAATTTTTAGTGATCGAGAATCAAATTGACAATTTGACTTTTGGCCCTTCTTTTGGCCATAACTTATGTTTTAAGTGCCTAAATGGGTCATGCGAACCCATTTTAAACATCTAAATTTCAAGAGCTTTCCAATGATATAAGAAACTTTTTAATCAAATGAGTTTAAATTTTTACAATCGCCCTTTAAAGATTCGAGAGTCCATCGGGACTCCAATTCCCAAAGTGGTAGTTCACTCGAGAGTGTGGGGTTCATTCCTTGACACTTTCTCACACTCCTGGGAGCATAAAATGTGACTCACGAGCTTCACTCTTGGCCTGCACCTTTGCCAACCCTTGCCTTGGTGGCGAGCCTAAGGCTTGAGTTGCAACATTCTTGCTTATGATGTTTTGTTGCAACTTCTTAGCAAAGCCATGTAAAATGACACTCTTATAATCCTAATGATGTTTTAGTTAATTTTTAAAAATGGAAATTTTCAAAGAAAAATGCAAAGGAAAAAGTAAAAAATCAATTACTTAAGAAATAGGTTATTTTGATGCAACTTCAAGGAAAAAAATGTTTTGCCATACCCTTAAACTTTAATTAGTTGTTCACATTGAATAAGTTTCACATGAGGATTACTTTCCCATTTTGGAACACCTTGTTAAGTGCCTAGAGGAATGTGCATGAGAAGTGATTGATTAAGGCAGACCTTAACAAGTTTGAGGAAATGCTAAGACAACCTATGTTTGGAAAGCCTTTTTATCCCATGCCTAATTTTGGATGATGGGTTCAAGGAAGTGCTAAGACAACCTATGTTTGGGAACCTTTGTATCCCATACCTAGCTTTGGATGAGTTTGTTGTCAAAACGCAAATAAGGAGATTTTTTTTTTTAGTTGAAGAGATTCAAATTAGAGACTTATGGGGCAATCAAAGTTTTAATTGGAAACAAATAAAAAAACTTGGGTATGTGCCAAATGATTATTTTGGTAACAACTCATGTTGCTTCCATTAAACCATTGGATTTGGGAGCTATGATCCACAATTTTTCTCAAGAAGATTATGTGAATCCTAGCTTGGGATTCTTGTTAACTATTGTTTTGGATTAGGTCCATTTCATTTTGGATATCACAAGGGAAGTAATCAATGTGTATGAGTTGAAAGTTTACATAAAATCAATAAAGTTGGAGTGGACATCCACCTAGTTCGTTCAACTTTCTTTAGTTGACACTCCAAGAATGTGAGTTTGGTTCACAGGGGATTGAAAGGTCATTTTCAATCGACAATGTTGAAAAATCTAAAGGAATTTTGTGTTTTGACAACCCCACATGATAATTGCAGTTAGGCATCATGGCCGTGATTAGGTCTTGTGCATGGTGCTCACAATTAGTCAATTTTTATGTTATTTCAATATGGTTTCATTCAGGGGTTGCCTTGGGAATTGAACAAATGGACTTGTAGAGCAAAAAATGGTCTTGATCATGCACACTTCTTTGGGAACTTAATAAGTTGAGGATATTGGGAGAACAAATGCAAGCAAATGGAAAGCCATTCTTTCATTTCCAAGCTTGAGGATCTTGGATTAAATGAACAATAGTGTAACAACTTGCTTTGGTGAATGTGGCACCATTCTTGACTTTGCAAAGTGGTGACTTTGATGTGAATCATATTTAGCAATGGTTTGCCGATGGATTCTTGGCTTGCCTATATGGGCTTGGATGCTTATTGCAAAATGTGTGACATGGGCATGAGTAAGACACCTTTCCTTTGCCTTAAAAGATTGCATGAAGGTTTAGTTAATTTGGTCAACATTTGATAGGATTCAACACCTTTAATGTTAAAGATGATTTGTCACAAGAAGGTCAACAAATTTTGGATATCTCTTGGGTTCCACTTGTTTTGGGTGATTTTCCTTATGTGGTCCATGATGTTGCTTCACATGATTTTTTGATCATCCTAGGGACTTAGTGCAAGGGCCCCCCAAGTGCGGGGGATGTTGCCTTCCCCAAAAGGATATGGTGGGCAAGTCAAAGATGCATGGTTCATGGTTCTTTCTCTTTTGGTGTGCATTTGAAAGTTCAAATTTGGTGTTGATCTTAAGCTTTCAAGCCTCTCTAGTTTGAAGTTATGATTTGAGTGCTCCAACTTGACTTGGGTAGCTAGCTACCAATGTCTTCTACCCAACACCAGTGTAAATACAAATGGAGCGCCAAAAATGGAGCTTTTTGGCACTGGGAGGGAGTTCCAAGTTGCCATTCATTGGGACAACATTTGGGACTACACAACTTGAAGTTTGAAGTTGTACAAAGATCAAGTCATATACTTCTTGTGGCTGATGTGAGTTTTGGTCAATCTTCCCACCTTTTGCACTGTCTTCTGAAAACTCACTAGCAACAGGCACTGGAATACATGAGCATTACCACACCTGTTACAACAGAATTGCAGAACATGCTTCCCTCCTGACCATGGTAGAATTCAGCTCTTGTGGAAGAACCAAAAAATAAATTCTTTGCACCCCAAACTCTACAGAGAATCTCTCTGGATGCATGTTCTCTTCCACATTTTCTTCCATTTGTTTTTTGGTGTTGTTCTCAATTCTCACCCTTGCAATTGCCCTTGAAACTTTTGCTTTCTCAGCAGCTCAGACTGGAGGCCAATAGAGTTTTTTTTTTCCTTCTTCTTCCTCTTCTGATTCTGTTTCATTTCCTTGACTTTGATTTTGTCTCATGTCCTCAACTCTCGAAGAAAGGTCCCAATGTTCTTGGAATCAGGAACAGATTGGAGGCCAAGAGAGTTTCTTCTTCTTCCTCTTTTGATTGTGTCTAATTTCCTTGACTTTGATTTTGTCTCATGTCCTAACTCTCAAGAAAAGTCCCAGTGTTCTCAGAATCAAGCAGAAATGTCTTAGTGACATACCCAGCTATTGCATGAATCTCCAACCCCTTACCACCCCAGTCTTCAAATTCCAGTGAAAGGGTGGGATTGAACTGCTCTAACATTCTCCCTCAATTGTTCAGGGCTACCACATTGCCCATGATCATGATTCTATGGTGCGGATGTTCAGGTGCACAGTTGAGGAAGCTCTTAGAAACAAAAGAAATTTTTGGAGGTTTTTACCATGGTTTCATTGTATGTGCTGATTCACCCAAGGCCAATGGGGGGACCCAAAAACTTGAAAACTAGCATAATCCATATGACACTAGACTGCAGACTGAGTTTTTGTTACAAGTCCAGATGCAACAGGAAGACTTGGCCATTATACTGGCTAGCAACACAAGGAGAAACACAAAAGGAAAAAGATTTGAGAGAAAAAGCAAAACAAACATGCAGAGGAAGACAAAACATAGAGAAATTGACTGCAAACAAAAACTAGACCAAATGGGCTTACAATAAGCTCTCCACTTATGAGACGCTATACAAAATCATTTGAAATTTTCTGAATGCTGAAATTCCCAAAATGAAAATTTCTTTCTTGAGCAACCCTCTTGTCCTCTTTAACAGAGGCTTTATTCTTCAACAAACCTACAAACAATGGACAATCTATGAAGCACAAACATGACAGGTCTTGTTCTTCAAGAGATGATTGAGAAAATCGAACTCTTAGGGAAGACGATAGAAATTAGCTATATAGACAACACAACTGATACCCATGGGGATATCATTGTCTATAAGCACGGTGACCAAAACAAAGAAACAAATTATCTAACAAGAACTCCAATGAAGAGATTAAGTTTGAACCCTCCACAATTTTAAAGCCATGTAGAGTTTCAAATGGACTTATCTCTTGTTCATTCTTAAGCCACAGACACCTTAAGTTCAAAGCTGTTCTTTGAACCAACAAGAACTTTAAACAATAAAGTTTAAACACCCACCTCAACACTTTCTTAATCAGAACTTTCATACAAGCTCTTAGATCCATCAGGTTTATGTTAGTGTATAGAGTTGAAAAATCAAATGACAACAGCAAGAGTGGAGAAGCTTTATCAATTTCTGATTTCAAAAGATTAAGGAGTTTTGTCACATCCCCTCCAAACACAGGATGCACCACTGTAGTCAATAACATGGTACAGAGATATAAGATTGAATTTCCAAATAGTGTTTCTGGAGAACTTCTCCTTACTTCTGATTTAAGTCGAGTTGAATAGAATTCAGAGATGACAGGATGTAAGGTTATATAGCAATTTCACAGTTGATACACAAAAACCAGTGCCCAGCAGATGACACAAAACCCTAGAGAACATCTGAAAGGATCAAAAAATCAACCAAGGAGCACTTTGGACCACACCAATGATCACATGCATGTTCAGAGACCTTAAAACAGCAAGAGAGATAAAATAAGATGTTATACTATCTACCATGGCATCCCCTCATCCCACTAACTTCATTAGCTCCCAACAGTTTCTGTGATTTCTTCTCCCCTTGCATTCTTGCAAGGCACATTCTCCTGGGGTTATTTCTGCCTGTTTTCAAAAGATCGCCAGTAATGTGAAGACTGTCGGCAATGATGTGGCTAGCTCAACAAAACCTAAAAGAGGAGAAGACTGAGAAACCAAGAGGAACAAGGAACAAGAAAAAAAGAGAAAACCAACAGAGAGAACTAACTCTAAGGCCATGATTTGAGGACAAGGTGTGCACTTTGAAATGCATCCCACTCAGGTTGAGAAGCCCCCAAGATCATATTTTCAAAGTTTCCAAAGGCAGAGAAACAGCAAACATGTGTCTTCTCAGGCAATACTTTGGATTGTTTTAGTAGAAACTTCAAAGTGTAACCTTTTTTTCTTCAGAAGACTAATTCATCTAACCATTCAGCTATGCATGACTCTTTTGAGCTTAAGAACCTATGAAACTGATTATACCCATTTAAGATTTGGCAGATATTGGAACCCACATGAAGCCATACAAATGAATCATAACAATGCCTGCATATTCTGGCACAGAAGTGTGAAAAGTATGCAACTTATAAATCATACTGGTCAATTGTGTGGGAAGTAGAATCCATCTTGCCAAAGCTGGAGTGCCCTACCTTCTCAAGCTGTATGGCGTTAGTGGGACCATGATCAGTCCTTTCATCAATAGTGGCCTAAAGCTTGAAGCTGTAAAGGGCTAGGAATTGTTGTCAAACTTTCCATCTTCCTGCACTAAATTTGCACTGCTTTGACAAGAGAAGGGTGGGAAGTGAATCCAGGATTTATGAAGGAATGAAAGCTTGAAGAACCTTTACAACCTCCTTCATGGTAGGCCTATGCAGAGGTACAGCCACAGTACATTGCAATGCTGTGCGTAGCACCTGATGGAGCCGATCTGAGCATGAAGTGGAGGACTTAACCTGTGGATCGATCAGTGTGCAGGCCTGGCTGCTATCAATCTCTCCCCTGACCTGTACCCATCCAGAATTTGAAGGTGAACAGATTGCTTAGGACACAGAGGCATACCCTTCAAGAAGTTCCTAGTACAGGTTTAGAATTTAGGGTTCAAACTTTGGACTGACAGAACCATTGAATCAAAAGATAGTAGCTGAGATAGTCCCCAACTCTGCCACCACTTGCATAAGTACAAACAATTGACTGGCAGGTAGCCAACACATACCCATGTAGCCAGGTCACTTTGTTCTGACAATTGCACAAAATCCCGGGGCTTCTTTCCAGTCAAAAGCTCCAAAAGCAGGATCCCGAAACTGTAAACATCAAACTTCTCAGGCATGCCCCAAATGTCTAAATACTCAGGTGCTGCATATCCACTTTTTGCCACTGCTGCCAAAGCCTTTGCCCTGGATGCTGGAGCGAACTGGAATAGGCCAATGTCAGACAGTTTCGCTTCCAAGTCAACATCAATTAAGATATTCCTGGCTGTAAGATTGTAGTGGAAAATGGGAGGAGTGCAATCATGGTGAAGGTAAGCCAGTGCTTGAGCTACCCCGGACGCAATACATAATCGAGTTGACCATGGTAAGGGTGCCTCATCTGGCTTCCGCACTGGTGCACATTCAAAATACAACACAAGTGAAAGATTAAGCTAGAAGCTGTTGCTACAGATGATCCCATTATGAATCTGTGTTTGCAAATTTCCAGACATTAAAAACCCAGAGTATATCCTGAAAAGAAGGACTGACCATGCAGTGCAACCTCAAGGGAGCCATTTGGGACATAGTCATACACAAGAAAAGTAGACTTCTTGTACTTCACATCAGTCCTTAGTGCCAAACAGTTAGGATGAAGGGTCCTGTACAGTGCTTGCAGCTGTCCTCCACAGCTCTTACTCAAATTTCCCCTCTGCAACCTGCGAACTACAATTGCTGTTCCATCATAAAGAGAACCCTTGTATAGTTCGCCCAGTATCCCATTGCCGAGAAGATGACCTTCATCAAAGCTGAGAGTGGCCTGAGATAAATCTTCATAGGTAAGGGTAAGGCTTCTCATAGACCCCAGAGCCTTGGCTGCATATGTCACAAGAAGGATACCCGCATTATAACCAAAATTTCAATGCATGCATTGAACAAAACATGGGGTATAGAGATTTCAGATCCAATAAATCAGCAAACAGGAAAAAGACAAAACCCAACCCTAAAAGACCAGATAAAACAGAAGCAGAAGAAGAACCAAGCAGATCAACAGCGAAAGTTCACACACATGTTCAGAGACCTTTGACCTTCAAAGTTGTATCCATGAGATTGCAGGGAACTCTCCACAACAACACTTTGAAGGTAACACAACAATGAGTGGCGTTGTAACCTTATGAGAGTCACTCATGAAGTGTCAAACCATCACCCTCATCAAGAATAGCAGTGATGAGCTGCCATGACCACTCACTGACTCCATCAGCTCTAGACAGTGGGTGTAGATAAGTAGATAATAATCCACCCAAATTTCAGGCACACCATTTGACAGAATCTTGTGTCCTGAGTTTCTGTTGCATTTCTGGAAGCAACTGGAAGACTCAGTCATGCTGTTTAAGGACAGATCTAGTTATGTTACACATTGTTGCCCTTATTGACTCTGATATTGATCCTGTGCAGTGGCAGGACTTAGTCTAACCCTGGTTATCTCCATCACCTTGCTTACATGTCCATACCAGTTACAATCCAAGCAGAACTCCACCAGACAATAAGCAAAAGAAAGGAAGATGCATGTGCACTGCACATATCTATAAGATTGCAGACAGAAGTTGACATCTCCACCCCATGTGCAGATTACCCCTACATTTCCTGGCCCACAATCAGTGAATGTTGCAATTCTCATGAACAGAAGGCTGCATATCATAACAGCCAGAGAGGAGAAACAAAAAATTCCAAAAGAAATCATAGGATCAGAATATCTGATCTCACCTCCAAGTGAAGGACTTTTGGAGAGCACTTTGCTATCATCTCCCTCTCTCAGAAAATACAAGAGAGCAGTGACAATTAGTATAGCAATGGCAACAACCCCAAATGTCAGCCCAATGAATTCTCCCATGCGTCTTGAATGCCCTGATGAGACTGAGCCTGCATGGATCACCAAAAAGTCTTCATCCTTCAAAATCTCTTTAGAACTGAAATCACCCCACTTGGCAAAAGAGAGACAGCAATCACAAAAACCCTCCCTTGTTTTTTTTCTGGCTACAAAAGAACCAGCTAAGACAATAGATAGATGAAAATGAGGCAAAGTGTTATCATTTCCAGGAAGGGCCAGGAGTTACCCTTGGAGGGAGGGAGGTGTAAACCAGTAGGTTTTGGCCAATCTTTTATGTCTTCTGTCCCAAGGAAACTGTTTCAGACACAGGAGATCTCATGGTCAACTGGAAGGTTGTCAAAAGTTCAACCTTGGAAAACAGCTACTTCAACAAAGATTTGCTTGTTTTGTTAAGAAAATGTCAGGCAAACAAACTGGAATATTTCAGACTAACCTGGAACTGCCAAACCTTTTTGAGAATAGAGATGGGGTCATGCTGAGTTTTGAGTTGTAGGAAACATTCCTGAATGACATGTGCCCATACAGAACCCACATTAGTGTGCTGGAATTAGAACCAGTTATTCCAATCACCCATTATTTGGCAACAGCAATTAGCAGAGATAAGCAAATCAACAGGAGACTCTTGAGATTATTAGAGATCCAATTCAATGGCCTCTCTGTACACAACACTCACCCTTTACCAATGACTGGAAATTCAGATGATCAGTTACCACAGACCTGAAAATATACTTGAAACCCAATATGCAGAAAACATTTCAATTACTTCCAAATTAGTGACTATGTGATGAAGGGTCAACCAAATCGCCACATATGGAAATAAGGAGAAGTGCAACAATTCAAAAACACAATTGGGAAGTATTCTCACAAGGAATTCAGTGTCTGAATCCTTGAAAGGAAGTCCAAGTTTCCGAAGAGTCTGTTGTTCCTCAAGTCTCTGCATTTGAAGTAAAACTCTGGTATTAAAATAGATGCGCACCCATGCTGGATAATGGTGTGTGTAATAGAGGTTAGTCAGAAAAAAAAGGTTTATAATAGCAAAATTAGAGACATGAAAACTGTATGCAGTTTTCCCACAAGAAAAAACTGCAGAGCCTCACTCACAAGCACTAGTGCATAATAAATACTTGGCATGTCAATGCGAAAGCCCAAACACAAGGTGCATAGCCTTTCCACCACAAGACTGTCACACTGCAGAGTAGGCTTTGGCCACTCATTTCTAGGCCATCCATGGATTTTGTCACAGGGATGACCAATACCAAAGGGGACCACAAGGGGCAAAGAATAATCAATAAATGCAGAAAGAATAAAAGTAGCCATGGACACTAGAGCCTACAGGGTTTGTAGACTCTGGAGGCCCTCCAGAGTGCTGATGTTGCCTGTCATGTTGTTGAATGGAAGGATGAGATACCGAAGAGTCTTCTGCACAGTGGCATTACTGAACAGTAGGTTCATCTTTTGTGACAACCACTGTGCATTTGAGTACTGGTTTGGTTCAAAAATTTCTGAGAGTGACCAGTTAGAAAGATTTTCATTGTGGTTGTAACCAGCATTATGAAGGCCTGAAAAGTTCCTGCAACAGCCAACAGCAAAAGAAACTCTGAACATTCAAAATAGGCTTGCTAGTTTCTTGACAAACTTGCATCAACAGCAAGTTAAAATCAAATGGACCCATTGGGACACATTGCAGACAAGGGGCATATAGAATGACAATGGGAAATCAAGTGAGATGCAGACTTCCTACAGAGTGCTGTTCATAAGATGCTCAGATTGATGACAGACTCCAAAGGTGTAATGTAAGTCTGTAATTATAAGCAATAAAGACCCTCCAGGCCATGACACATAGAATGCATCCCACACTGCTAAGACCAATCTGATGTTGATTACTTAAAATAGTTAAGGAAACAGACAATGCAGAAGTAATATTGTTAGATGAGACCTTGACATTGAGAGGGTATGTATTCACACGTACAAAGATAGAGGGCACCAATTTGCATCCCAGCACATTTCACAATGCAGCAAGCAACGATTGTGTGCTAAAATGTCTTCTGGATAACCAAATCCATCACGAGCCACTGTCACTGCCACAACCAAAATTGACAAATAAATTAAGAGATTCTCAAAAAGCATAGACCTATCAACCACACAAAACTGGTTTGGCAGAACCATAAAGATGAGCACAGCTATGCAGACTGACAACTAAGTGACAACTATCCCAACTTTTGCATGCCTTGACAGAGTGTAAGCTGTATGTGTAAGGAGAATGCCACAGACGTACAGATGTCTTGACTCTTGCATTGATAAGTGGCCTGCGCCTCTGTCGATAGACAAGAGGAAAGCTCCTGGAATGTTGAGTTCATGGCTCTTACACATCCACTTGCATCAAGCAGAAGGAAAACCATCGACCAGAAGAGTGTCCTCCTCCCTGGACTATTGGATATCCAGCTTGCCATGAGAAACCCACCTACAAAATCATCACAAATACACCAATATAGTCAGTCACAACCAATGAACCCTCTCATCAACAAATCTCAGCACCGCCACCTTGCAAGAATACCCTGCGGCTGCTCACAACCCAGCTTCAGAAAGCCATACACAGGGGGGGAAAAAAAACCCCATTGAAATCCTCCAACTATGTGAATTCCAACTGCAGTCCATGCAGCTAACATCCCACAATCATAGTACCAAGAACCTTAACCTCCAAGAGCAAAATGGCACCTTATTCTGTAACACCCTTGCACAGCCTTTGCTTATGTTTACTCCTAGGGCATTGCATGATGTGAGCATTGTCCTTGCAATACATTTCCTTACATTGTGCAATGTGAGCACATCAAACACAGTCCAATGCAAGGGCATGTATGGCATATGTCCTCACAAGTCTCTAGGCCAAAAATGGGCCATTCCTAGCCCTAACCTGCTGCTATCAGAGTGATAACATTTTTTCTTTTAAGACTCTGCCCCCACAAATGCGAGATCCTGTACCTGGATGGTTCTTGTTGCAGCAGCGATCACGTGTGCGGTTTCCCATATTATTACACACTAACCCGTCTCCACAGCCCACCCTCCTCCTTACTCGAGCTACCGTCGACTTCAACATATGTGAAAACGCAGCTTGCTACTACACACCACATCCTCGTAGAAGACTCCACATAGTACTGCCTCAAACGAAAACCTTGGCTCCCACATTTCTTCCTATTCCACACACGGCCAAAAAAAAAAAACAAAAACAAAAAAACCCACAATAGAAAAACACCCAAAAAAATAGATGCCACACTTCCGATACACTCATGTGCTATTCCTCTCAATCATCATCTCCTCCTTCTCCTCCTCCTCCTACTCCTTTTGCACAACTGCCAGCTCGCATCAATCCAAACAGAAGGTAAACTCTAGGAACAAAAGACAGCTAAAAGAAACAGACATGATAACAGAATGAGAGAGAGAGGCACACACACAGAGGATCAATGCAGTGATGACAATACAGGCAAGCACAAGACGTAAGCAGCAACCGCAGCGACAACAGCCGCCACGACTCCTGCAACACTCTGCGAAGCTACGCAAGCCCCTCCGCAACAAACAGTAGAGAGACGAGAGTGTGTGTGTGCGTGTGAAGAAGATTCATAGCCTTTTTTTTGGCTAGCTAGTATTTAATAATAGCCAGAAAGCTATATTTTAAAAAATAAAAAGTGCTAAAATCAAGTGCTTTTTCAGAATTCCAATAGCCAGAATCCACCAAATTGAAAGGAAAAACAAATCTCCATATTTGTACATTTTTTTCAAGTAGGTAGCCAAAAATAAAATAAAAGGATGTGTATTTTTTTTTTGGTTTTATATTTAGTTTATAGCCAAAATTGACTGAAGAATCTTCGTCCTTGTGGATCATCGCCAGTTTGGCTACTTCACAGAAATTGACCACCCCGCCAAAAAAAAAAAAAAAAAAAAAAAAAAAAAAACCCGAAAAAAAAAAAAAAAAAAGCGCGGTGTTGATTGGGTGTGAAAAGGGGGGGGGGGGGGAACAGAAAAAGCGGGGGGGGAG
>Ga0116231_10002300_pt1 | contig 39943 bp, 28 predicted proteins | sample S1TSphgellanicum_2_FD_89695 | JGI IMG/M metagenome (GOLD analysis project Ga0116231, IMG submission 89695) | Host-associated microbial communities from peat moss isolated from Minnesota, USA - S1T2_Fd - Sphagnum magellanicum MG | ecosystem: Host-associated > Plants > Peat moss > Unclassified...
AAAAAAAAAAAAAGGAAAACTTAATACCTTAACCTTTTGATTTTGACACCTTCGAGTTCCTCTTTTCGTTACACTCTTGAAGCTCTTTGCCTCTTCACACTCCTCAAGCTATGGAGATTCAAACTATTGCAACCTTAATAGAAGCTTAAAGCTCTTGAAGCTCTTTTCCTCTCCACAATCCTCAAGCTATGGAGATTAAAAGCATTGCAACCCTAATCAAAGCTTAGAGGTCGAGAAACTCCTCTCCTCTCCACACTCCTCAAGGTATGGAAACTCAAAGCATTGCAACCCTAATCAAAACTTAGAGCTCCAGAAGCTCCTCTCCTCTCCTTTCCACATTCCTCAAGTTATGGGGATTCAAAGTATTGCAACCTTAATCGAAGCTTAGAGCTCCAGAAGCTCCTCTCCTCTCCACATTCCTCAAGCTATGGAGACTCAAAGCATTGCAACCCTAATTGAAGCTTAGAGTTACTAAAGCTCTCCTTGGTTCTCAAGCTCTAACAATGGAGGTGGGTTGGTAGGAGGAAGGGTGGTAGGTAGGTTGGAGAGGGGTGGGGGGCAAGGTAGGAGGTTCCCAAAAAAAATTGGGGTCAAGGGTGGGGCCAAAAAAAAACATGATTAAAAAAAACTATCCGGAGAAGAAAAAAAAATGTAAAAGGGCAGAAAAGGCCCAGAAGAAAAAAAAAGTGTAATATGAAAAAAAAAGAAAAAAAAGGCCCAGAAGAAAGATAAAATGATGCTGACAACGTAGGTGACAATTTCATCCCATCCATGAAAGCCCAGAATGATGATTTTTTGGATGATTTTTTTGGGGGTTGAAACAACAGGGACTGGCAGTTCTTTGAGTTCAAATTTGCCAAAGAACTGGAACCAGTCGTCCTCTGATTCTGAAATATTAAAAAAAAGGACAGAACCGGCAGTTTTCTGATTCCGGAATATTCTTTGAATTGACGGAACCGGAGGTTCTTAATAGATTCAAGTGGCGGCATAACACCCACCTAAGTTAAGTTGATTAGAGTTGTGTGTTGTTTGCGCGAATCGAACCCGCGACCGGTTGCAGAGACGTGTGTGGGCACCACCCGCAGTCTAGGGTTTGAAGCTCTGCCTTCCGCCTTCGTCACCTTCACGCGTCATCTCCGTCTTTTTCTTCAATGAGGTTTTGCCAGCGGGGGTTTGTTGTTTTAGGGATTGTGCTTGTGTTGGAGAGAGTTTCCTGAAGCGAGCGGAATAGGCCTCAGCGGCAGTTTACAGTGGAGTGCAAAAAGAAGTAAGCAAGCCCGGAGCGTAGCAGTTGACGGCGGCCTCGGGTTTTGAGGGTTTCGAAGCCTCTTTTGTTTATTTTTGGTTTTTGTTTGGTTTGGTCGCGTTGGTGCGGTTGAATGTAGTTGCCGGGTCGAACAACTCGTCGTCGACCTAAAGGAGAAAAACGAGAGAGAGAGAGAGAGAGAGAGAGAGAGAGAGAGAGAGAGAGAGAGAGAGATGGATGCATTCAGAAAGCAGTTGGATGCTCTTATGGGAGCCAACCGTAATGGTGATGTTTTGGAGGTGAAGAGGAATTACTACGATCGCGATGTATGTCGGCTGTACCTCACGGGGTTATGTCCACATGATCTTTTCCAACTCACGGTAAGTCCATTCTTTCGTTCTTGTAATCTACGGTTGAAGAACTTGGATTTTTGCATTCCATACTGGCTAGGACTTTCTCTATTTCCGCAACTAAAACAGAGCAGAATTTTTCTCTTCACTCCCGCGGGTACTTTTTTTCAATCATAGGTAGATTCTTGTCTAGGACATCAGGGTTTTCAAAATAGCGATTACATAACACTGAAACTTCCCCTCCACATCTGTAAACTGCTTGGAAAGAGACCCTGAAGATTACAGCGCTTTGACACTTTGAAGGTTACATGCACATAACCGACTTTGGTATGTGTTGCACTTTTCTGAAGCAAAAATTGAGCCGCACCATGCCTTTTCCTTTTGGGTGCGCAAACATGATGAAGTCTGTTGCAGATTTGCCCTCTTTTAAAGAATACCACAGGGACAGGAATCCTGCATATTTAATCTTTGGAGATATTTCACTGTATTTGCATGAACTGTTAATTGTTAAAGCTGACCTAGAATAAGATAGGGAGAGTGAGATTGTGTGTGCTACCTGGAAAAATTTCAAACTCTTCTTATATTGATGGGCAAGTTTTAAGAGCTGCTATTGAAAGCAGTGATGATTAGAGAGCCAACCCTAAACAGTCAGGGAAACCAAGGCAGATTTTTTGTTCTCCTGTTTTCAAGGCTGATGTGTGGCTTCACTTGTTTGAACAGTTTTGGCAGAGACCACAGAATATTCAGATTACAAAAGCAATATTGCATTATTTCTTGATGCTTTGTTGTGTTTTATGCACCTTTAAAGCCATGATAGTGCTTTCCTTCAAAGTCCGTTACTTATCCTCTTCTCATTCCTTGTTTGTTTCTGTACAGAAAATGGATCTAGGGCCATGCTCTAAGGTACATTCACTACAGCTTCGGAAGGAGTATCCTCTCATGTAGATGTAAATGTTCACTATGACAAGTTTATATATTTTATTTGCCTGGTATTTTACCTTCATTTCTTTTTTTCAAAATTTCAAATTATGATTTTGGCATGGTGTGGTGTTCAGAAAAACCTCTGGCTCTCAGTATTATACTAACTGCATGTAATGTTGAGCCTCATGAATATTATGCTTTTTGAGCCTTGTAGAGTCTGTGTGTACTGGGAAGAGGCTGATTCCAAATATATTGTAAGAGGTTGTCAGTGATAATATTATGAGCTGGTTGTAAGATCTTAACTACATCACAGATATGAAGAAGCTAAAGCAAAGGGCAAGGACAATTACAACAGGGACTTAGAGGAGTGCTTGGAGAAGCATATTATTGAATGTGATCGAAAGATCCAGCGTGCACTAAAGCGTCTAGAAGATGATGATGCTGGTGCTGCTACTGCAATTGCAGTCTCAGAAGTCACTAAGGTCTGTCTCTGCCTCTGTAAACAAGCTTAGTTTGACTTGAATTCCAAGATCTGGCCAGCATTGTGAAAAGCATTGAAGTCCTGTATAGCAGACAATGTGTTCCACCCAACTTGTTTACTTTTGACTTCGATGTAGGTTGTTGAACACAATTTATTTCTATGCATTGGCTGAACATGGGTTTTTTTTGTGAACATGGCTCTTTCTTAAGTTTCTGGATGACCTGAGGAATGCCTTTGAATGCTGAGATGTGTGAGCCAGTTTCATTCCCTGTTCACTTTGCTGTGTAGTCTCCAGAGGCTTTGGAGTATACCAAGCAGATCAAAGCAAAGCTCAAGGAAGCAGAGTACCTGGGTGAGTCTCTCTCTGTTGCTCTTGTCTGACTTTTATTGATCACAGCTTTGGATTTGGGATCTTCACCAAATGGGTCTTTGATTAAATGCATTTTCTGGGTTGTATATGTGATGTTTGTAGATCTGGAAGGAAGATCAGATGACAAGATCCGTATCATGGAAGTTGTAGAAGAACTTCGATCAAAGCGAGCTGATAAGCAGGTGGGAATGGAACTTTTTCTATATTAGCTGTTTACACACTTAATTTTCGTAGATCCTCCTCAATTGTAGCAAGAAGCAAAGATCTTTTTTTTCCTCAGTCTTTAGCTGACAGACTTTAATTTTCATGCAGGCCATGTCACTGCTGGAGGCTTTCAATAAAGACCGGGCTCTGATGCCACAACCTCTTGCAAATCCACCTCCATTGGCACCCTTGCCAACATTAGTACTGCTTCCTCCAGATGCTCGGACTCAAGAAATGATAAAGGAGAAGTTGAAAAGAGCAGAGGAACTTGGTAAGTTCTTTCAGTGGTGGATAGATGCTCTGGACAAACAATTGAAGGTGTGGGTATGCCTCCTGTTAGAGGGCAGGTCAATCCTAGCATACAAAGTACCTCTGGTAGAGAGTTTTGCTTTAGGACTTGGTGGCAAGAGAGAATCTCCATATATTACTTTGTGGTGTGGACAGGGGAGCTTGGGATGGTGGATGAAGCACAGAAGGCTATGGAGGAGGCAGAGGCTTTGAAGAAAGTAAGTCATACTCTAAAACTTTTCTGTATTTGAGCTTCCACCATGTGAGCTGTGCACCAGGTGCCTATGAGAATGTGAAATGGGTCTTTTCCTCTTTACTCTTAAAATACCTTTGAAGATGTAATTTATGTGTGTTTTTTTGAATATCTAGTAGACTTAAAACTGGTTTATTTGACTTACTGGGAGCATTGTCATTTCCAATCATTGTTGCTTTGGTCCTTTTTTTGGGAGTGATGGTAAATGGGAGTGTTTGTTGGTATGGCAGCTTGGAGCCAGGCAGGAGACATCTGCTGATCCTGCAAAATTGTTAGCTCCTGATGTGCGCATTGTGAGTGCTTCCCATTTCCTCCCAAGCTTTCTTGGATATGTGCTCTTTTTTTTGGAATACCTTATATTATGACAATGTTGAATTGTAACAGAAATGTAAGCATCAAACTCTTCTCATGGTGGCTAAGGATTTCCTTTTTGCAGACGGACCAGAAGCTTCGAGTATGTGACATTTGTGGTGCATTTTTGAGCATCTATGACAAGTGAGTATTAACTGTTTGGTCATCAGTTGCTTTAACTGAACTGGGTTGATGCTTTCTACTTGCAAAAGCATTTTACCCATCTGCCAATATCACTGTGACTTATCATTTCTGGAGTTAGTTTCGTCAGAGTCTTGAGCCTGAGTTATATGTGTACCCCATGTTAATCACCAACGTTGGTGTTTGGCAGCAGAGTTGTAATGGGTTTTTGAAGAGGATGATGACATTCAACGGTGTTGACTGTATGTGCAGCTCATTATTTCTACTTGTTCATGCATTTCACCTCTTGCCTGCATATGGAATTGAGTTCTGTGCTTGATGCACGTTTTACTTGGTTTGCATTGAGTGTGCATCATGCTCCTCTTGGTTCTGTGTATTAAACTCCAAGATTTACTGTCAATTGGGTACTTCCAAGTGGTAACAAACTCTGATAATGAGTCTGGCATGTACTTAGCATGCTTGACTTTAGAATGACTGCTCTCATCATGTTTGCTTTCTTTTGCTACAACCTGTCAGTGATCGCCGGCTTGCGGACCACTTTGGAGGGAAGCTACATCTTGGATACATGCAAATTCGGGAAAAGCTTGTTGATCTGCAGGTATGTTTCCAGTTTGAGACATCAATGACCTTTTGTCACACTTTTCTATTTATTCTGATCTGTGGTGTTTGCCACAGGGATATATGTCCAGGTGAAATCTATGTCTTCATTCTATATATTGAGGTGGTGCTGTCTTTTGATTGGATGACTTTACTTTTCTATTTCCTCCTACCTTAAGTACTCATTGCTGTTGTTTGAAAAGTTTCAGTCATAGCTAGTCACGTACTAAGGTGTCAGCATATTCACATTTAAGATTTGTGATATCTGAGACCATACCTTTCATGTTGAGAAACTTAACTTATCTGAGCCAGAAATTTAGACTGGGTCATTTGGTTAGTGAACCTCCTGGATGTCTAATAGATCTTGTTTGTCTGTTCATCAAGTCATGTTGAGGGTATTCTCATGGGACATAAGATATTGCCTTCAATTCTTGCACTGGGCTATGTGCATTGTTACTTAAGATTACCTTGTAGCAAAATTGGTGTGTATTTCATAGATTGAGCATGCTTTTCTGAGTCAAGGGAGCTTGTGTAAGTTGGCTGCTTGTTGTCTCTTTGCTTTTAAAAAAAAAATGCAAGGACTTCGTCACTGGCTTAGAGGAGGGAATGCAGGCAGATATATCTGATCTGGTATTTTTCACTCTGATGTCACCTCATTAGCCACCCATTAGCCTTTAGTTTCAGAACTATTCTAAAGTTGTTTCCAGCAGCTGTCTGGAGTTGTTGATTTTGTGGACAACATATGACTAGAGTAAGACCATTAATATGGTTTGATGTGACTGCGGTAGGGTTTTTTCTGCTTGGGTGGTCATAGCTCCATTTTGGGGAATGTTGATCTGTCAAGAGATTGCTTGGAAAATTGTGATGATCCTCTTGGCTTGGTTTCTTCATATTATCAGTTGCTTTATGACCTGGTATCCACCTCTGGATCTGCCAGGAGAGCAATCAGTAAACTGTAGAACTAAAAGATGGGAGGGGAGCAAGTGGGATGTGGAGTCGTAGGATGAGTGGGTCACCAGCAGACTCATATGGATATAATCGGTGTCACCACTTTGCAGCTTCTTTGTCAAGTAGCCAACTTCATTCAGTCATCTCTTCTGCGGTTTACTTGTCCTACCACTCAGCAGCTCCGTTGGTGCATCTTTTGTAAGAGCTCATTCAACCTGTAATTGTCTGTTTTTCTTGTCGACTGACGACAATACTGTCAGTGGAGCCCAAAACACTGTTGCTCTTTGACGTTAGTGCCTCGGAGAAGTCCTGGAGACTGAACGTGAGCTATCTAAGCAGCATGGTGGACTCAGTTCTATAACTCTTCTTCACTGCTCTCACAGGATTTCTCCATGCTGATAGATTGTGGTTCTGTCAATGCCAGGAAGAGAGGAACAGCATGCGGATGTCTGATGTTGGAGAAGTTGAAAAGTAAGTTAGCTGTTGAACAGTTTGACCTGAAAGTCTGAGTGATAAGCAAAAGGCTGAAATAGTTTAGTGTGTATTGTATTAGCAGCACTGTGGGGCATCAGCTCTGGAGTAAAGAACCCACTTTCTTTATTAGAAGTAGGTTGTTGCAATTGTGGAGGGTTCTAGATGTCTCTAGAATGTTTTTCTATTAAAGAATGTTCAGTGAATGTATGAAAGCTATTTGTGATTCATAGTGATTCATGAATAGAGGGTTTTTTGTGATGAAGTAATTGGTGGCACTGATATGGATGGTCTTGTTGTCCAGACCACGGGAACGGGACTCAAGTAAGGATCGAGGTGTCAGTAAAGACCGAGAGAGGGAGAAAGAGGATCGTGAGCAGGAACCTGTAGAGCGTGAGAAAGAAAAAGAAGTTGAACGGGAGTCTGCTCGGGAACGTGAGAGGGATCGAGGGCGGGATTACCGTGGTGGAAGGGAGAGGGAGAGAGATAGGGATAGGGATAGAGACTTCGGGAGGTCACACCGAGATCATGACAGTCGAAGCCGCAGAAGGTGAAGAGCTTTTTTACTTGCAATGCCACCTTTGGTATTGTTTGTCATCTCTTTGAATTATGGAGTGACAGAAGTTTCTTCTGAGTTTTGCTTGCAATTCTTGTATGGGCCTCACAATAACTTCAATGTGTAAAGGGAAGAACCTTCCAGCCATCATTTGAACTATCACATCATACAAGTTGTGGTAGTGTGCTCTCCTGTGATATGGTGAGAGTTCAGCTGGAGAACTCATTCCCCAATTTCTGAATACAGGTCACGGTCGCGCTCTGCTGAGCGATTGAGAGACAGAGACAGGAGTGACCGTTACAGGTATGGGTGATTTCTGCACACTTTGAGCACTTGCTTGTCAGTGATTTGGCATGTTTCTGCAGATGCAATCTACAACTTGTAACATCTATGTGGTCAACAAGTTTCTAATTGCATGTCCATTTGTTCTATGTCAATGTATAGCTGCATCTAGGACAAATTTGGGCCCTAATCTAGGGAAGTGAGGCATAGCTTATGCCGTCTGGTCATCAAATCTCCTAGCAGGAAGAGTGGAGTTTAACAGTACTGTGGATCTGTTGCAGGCGACATGACAGGCATGACCGCTACTGAGATGATACTGATCAACTGTGTCATACCTCTGTTGGTGTTTCTCCAGAGCAAATTGCCAGATGGATACAGAGATCTTATTTTGTACTCAAGGTTTTGTTGTGCTGAGACTCTGAGTGTCTGAAGGCTGCTTATGGAGGAAGTGAAAGTTTTGTGATGATCCTGTTTGTAGTGATGTTTAGTCAGTCAGTAATGGTAAATTTGCACTTGTTTTTAGGGCTTGCAGTGATGCATTGTTTTTCTTCTGCTCTATTGTTTCTTTTGAGGACTTGGGGCATGATGTCAAGTACTGGCAGACTTAGCATGTTTGCAGAGGAAAGCCTTTTTTTGGGGATGGTCTAGCTCATGATGTAGCATATTGAATGTGGAGTTTCTTATCCAGAGAATTAATTTCAGTGTGCGCTACCTCGTCAGAAGGGATGACATTTGCAGTCTTGTATGTGCATCTTGGTACAAGGTATTTGCCTGATGCTGCTCCCATAATGCTGCTCCCATGGGCCTCGCTTACTTCATCAATATCAGTAAGCCACCAAGCATCACAAAGATTGTCTTGTTCTATGTCAATTCCCTCAATGTTGGCATAATCAGTACTACCGGGGTGGCTCAAATGTTTTGACTTGGTTGCCAGGAACAGCTCCACCCACATCTGTAAAATGTCCTGTACATGCCATTTTGGATGAAGTATAGTCTTCAAATACTGTGAAACTCAGTTTGGGATTCACTATCATTAGAACCAAACCAAGAACTAACTTGTTATTGGAATTGGAACAAAGAGCTTTGCTGTAGTTTTTATTGATGCCAAAATTTTTAAGAGTTTAAAGAATCAGGATTAAAACTTTAGTTGGCGACTTTGTTAAATTGATAAATGATTTAAGACTAGAATTAGAACGTGATATTGTGTTGAAACTTGAAATGGATTAACACTTGTACCTTTGATTATCAACCCTGGGGAGATGGAGCTTGAGGTGTGAGGTAGTGTGCTTCTAAGTCATACCCAGTGTAGCTAACCTGGTCTTAATTTGTTCAACCGTTACTTAATTACTTGCTCATTTGACATTAATATGAAAAGGATGACATGAATTGATGTTAATGAAGTCTTATATTTGCAACATATCCTAGTGGTATGAAAAAACTGTACTTCTGGAAAAATGTAAGTAAATTTTCTTGCATAATATCCTGTAGCAATGAGAGGACTTTTTTGGGTTCCTGCACATCCAAACATTAATTAATTCCTGATACCGCAGCTTGCTCTTCATGCAGAAGAAATAATGAACGGAAATTCAGCAATGTAATCCATGGGAATTGCTCCATTGGAAACTTTCCTACATGGCAGCAATATAATTTTATTATCTTCCTGCAAAAATCATCAAAACCTTGCAAAACTTTATCTATAAACACACTGCTGATTCGGAAAATGTACAAAGGTATTAAAAAAAAAGGGAGAATTTAAAGAACGTTTAGTTAGCACAAACTAAATGGCAAAATCTCTCCATCTCAACAACCAACCACTCGTAATATGTCAATTGTGGTGATGGGAGGTGGAAGTTGAAAAGTAGTTAAGCCTATTGCTATTGCTTGGCTTAAGAAGGAGGATGTTTGCATCCTTTGGAATGTAATTGAAATTTTTTTACGAAGAAAAGTAACCAAGACCAAAAAGGAGGGTCCTCTCGTCCTTTGAAGCTCCAAATGGCATTGGCAAAATTGTGTAACAACACATTAGCCTATTTGTGTACACATTCAAATATTTCAATTACTAAATGGAGGAATTGATTAGTGGGGTGTTGGTTGCAATAGCTTCATTCTTTGGCTTGAATTGCATTGGAGGCAACAAATCTTTGAGTTGTGCAAGATTGTGCAAATAAATTCCCATGCGTTGGGTCAACAATGACAACATTAGCTAAGGTTCAATATCCATCTTTGGTGAGTACAATGTTGACTCATCGATGAGCGAAGTTGAACATTGCAAAAAGTTTCCTATAGACTTAAAAAAATAATGTTGAAAATATTTTAACCAATGTTGGCTAGTTATTGTTTTTTTTTCATAATCACTTGTGTGTAATTTATAGTAGTGCAATTCCAAATTATTGGTGGGTCTAGAAACCAAATTGTTATTTATATTTAAGAGACATGGATGGTGGAGTGTGAAGTGCCTCACTCTAATTCATATGGTTGATTTGGATCCATATGTTATGTGGGTGTGGAATATTGATTGCTTGATCTTGATTCAAATGGTTGATTTGGATTTACTAAATCACGCAATGTTTTCCTTTAAAAATCAACAAAAGGATGAATTTTGCATTAGATGGGATTTAGTCTATTGTTGGAGTCTTTTCCCACCTTATGCCATCTCATGTTGAGATTGACAACATGGGTATCGGTTATTTACATGTCAAATTAAATTTTAAGATAAAGTTTGATGGCTTGGTTAATCCTCTCTTATTGACATATAGAAATAAATATATTCAAGCAAGGAGGGAGTTTATTCTAGCAAATATCATTAGAAGATGAGAAGAATATCAATGCATGAAATGAAACTCAATTATAAATTATTTACGGGCACAAAATGATCACTTGTCAAAATGATTTCCACTTTTTAATATCTAAGATGCAAAAAGGAATGCTTTGTATACGGTAAGGTTTTAGTGAGGGCATTATGTTCGTAACCTCCTTATAGAGGGGGCTTATAGCCATAATACCAAAAAGCCTTTGTAAAAAATTGCCATTTGAAACTATTAAAGACCAAGTAAAAGCACATTTTAAGGGGAATTTTGAATGTAATGTGCCCACATGGGTAGTGTGAGAAAAATAAAATAAAAATTCTACACAATAATTGCTTAAAGAACAAATGCAAAATTATCACAAGTTTCTATGTTGTAAGAGGGTAAGGTTCATGGAATGGGGTATTCCCAAAATGATGCTTCTTTAATAAAGAATTAGAAGAAGGGAGAGGAAAGGAGAAAGTGATGGGTGAATTAAGTTCAAACAACAACATGATATAGATCAAGTGGCATTTGAATAGAGTGAGAAAAAAACCCATGATATACATAGATTAAATAACATTTTAGTAAAGTTCAAGGAACACCATGATATAGATCAAGTCAAAGAACACCATATATATAGATCAAGTTGCATTTGAGAGGAGTTCAAAGAACATCATGATATAAAATCTAAATCAAGTGGCATTTGAGTAGAGTGCAAAGAACACCATGAATATATGGATCAATTTCTAGCAAATTATATTTTGTTTACAAGAAGTGTCATGATTAAGTATTCAAATTAAATATTTTGGCATTTACATCATGTGTTTCATTCTATAGTTTCATTTCATTTAATTCATGATAAGGTTGCCAATTCTTTGGGTCTTATAATCATGAGTATGTAGAAGCAATTGTTAAGAAGGTTTAGAGAATAATCTTAAAGAAATGAACAATTCAACACTCATTATCTTTGACCTTTTTGTCACTAAACTTTTTGCATAATTGCCACCAATCTCTCAAAACATACATTTGGAAAAAACATTTGACCTTTTAAAGCTTATGAAGATACTCATATTAATTGCATGGTTGTTGGTGAATAGTCAATAGCCATTTTGGGGTCAAAAAAATTTAGGACCCAAAAAATGTATATATATATAGTTTCATCTTCTATGTTATCATACACATTTCTTTCATGCATGAGAATGCAGTTTAATATAGAGTCCACGTTTTTTTACAACATGGTGTCAAAGTGAAAATTTTGAATGCGATTGTAACTAATGTCATTTCAATATCTAATGTCAGAAAATTTGTAATGTTCAAGGACATTAGTGTGATTACATGTATGTGGAGTAGAGTTGATGCTAATCATGAATTAGGAATAGTTCAAGATGGTTGATTTTAGGAAGCTTAAAAAAGCTTCCAATCATGACGTATGGAAAGTCAAAATGAATGCACTATTGGAAGAAAAGAATATATGGGGATGGGTGTGTTGTTCTCAAAATGTGATGATTCAAACAAGTAGAGTGTTGTTAATTATGGTCAAAGATGCAATGGTCTTTCAGGCAATTATTGCAACCACAAGAAGTACAAGATATTTGAGGTGCTATCAATCGTGATTATGCTATTGAAGGATGAGATAACTTGGGTGAAAGTATGATTGTGTGGTACTACTACGAACATCACACCATCATTTTTTGAACCCATTGAACTTTGGAAAACATATAGGAAACATTTGAAAAAGGGATTTTAGTAAAAAATTGTTGAATACATTAACCATGTTGTATAAAATTTGAAACCCTAGTGATATTTTCTTAAAAATGAAATTTTTTGTTCGTATTCATTCCATTTACAAAAAGTTTCAAGAATGTAATAGTGGTCTTGTAGCAAAGGAGTTGACATTGTGACTTCGCATTTTACAAGAAGGTCCCATCTCTAGTGAAAGGAAAAATGGTTAAGAAAGATAGCAAGGTGTGAGGAGGGCATGGGTAAAAAAAGATTAATTTAATAAAATTTATTGGCATTTACCTTTTTGTCACTAACCTTTGTGCATAATTGCAATTGATCTTTTGAGACATAGGGTAAAAGTACACAAGGGTGGATCAAAAGTTACAAATCAAAGTTCCTTTCCTTTGTATGGTGAATGAATTATAAGGCCAATGAATTGGTTTGACTTGCAAATAGGTTCAAATGATGTTAAAATTAACAATTTTTTTGAAATCCAAGTTTGGGCCACCATTTTAAACTCATTTAAAAACATTTTAATTTAACATCAATCTTAATATGAAAAAGACCTTGCCATTTTCAACTTTTTTGAATGAAATATATTATTCAATTAGGTCACAATTAAAGTAATTTCTTACTTGATTTTTTAATCTTAAATGTTATGTCCCAAAGTTTCAAAGACATTGTACAAACACATTGTGAAATAAAAGTCGATATTCAAATTTAAATGAACTCACATAGTTTTTATTAAAGTCCATTTATGATTGACCATTCATTATTTTGTTGTGTTTTTTTCACTGTTGAAAGAGTTAATGTGTTAGCTTCACATAAACAAGTCATTTTTTGTGATATACAATAAGGGTTTAAAATTCTATGCAACATTGAAAAAAAACTATCACTAGGGTAGTCCAGTGTAATTTGCAACTACCCTACATGTGACCTATGTGGCAAAAAACCATGATTCTTAAGATTCCAAATTGATAAGAATTAATTCAAACAAATAAAATCCATGACTAGCGGTGAAACAACAAATTTGCAAAGTTTTTTAGGGGTTTCATTTTTTTTCCTAGTTTTTGGGGTTTGATATTTGTTTTGTTGTGATTCTTTTTATTTTGTACCCTATTGCTTGTTTTTGACATTTATCTTTTGTGCACTATTGCTACTTTTTGTCTTTTGTGCATTGTTGGAGTGTATCATTGCCTACCTTTCATACACCATTGTTTCAAGATCTTATCTTTGTACATATTAAAATGAAAGCAATCTAAAGAACACAAACAATGGAGTAGCAAGTAACTTTTGGAGTTCAACAAAAATGTAACAATGTATTATGAAGAAACATTGAAGAGGTAGTGCCAAGGACTTTTTGCAATTGTCCTAGTTTTTGAATGACCACCACTATTTGAAGGTGGGGGTTAAACCACAAAATCTTTGTTTTTTTGTTTCAACAAGTTATGTAATGTGTTTTTTAAAAATCTTAGTTCGAAGGACAATGTGGTTGTGAATCTTTCTTTTACATTTGAACTTGAGTTTTTTGGGTTGGAATTAATGTCAAAAGCAATTAATTGTTTTTTGATTTTGATTTTTGAAGTTATTCTTAATTTTAATTGTTGCTTGGATTTTTTGTTTCACTTTTTTGGAAAGGAATAATTTCGGATATTTCCATGGTACGGTGTACACACTTTGTGTCAAAACTAGAAGTCCATAAAATATCAAAAATACTCACATACAAAATTTCACTCATTTTGAATTCTTCTAAAGATCACATATAATTGAATTGGGTTTTAACAATAAGACAAGTTATATAAACCATGAATATGCAATTGATTCATATGTTTGTCTTTATGTAACTATACACCAATAATTTGATAAATGTTTTTTTAAAACACCTTGTTTAACAACATTTTACCAATTTTTGCCAATTTTAAAATTTCATTTTATCTTTGTAGAATGATAAAAATAATGCTTAACCCAACTACATCTTTAATGAGAAAACATTTTACAACTTAAAAATATTATAATCATTAACATTATCATAACATAATGTACTATTGAACATTTATTTATCATCTAATATGAACATCATGTCTTTTAAACAAATTGAATGTTTTCATGCAAAACACTGTTTATTATGATTGTCTCTTTGTATGTGAAAAATCTCATGAACAAATTGAATTTGGAATTTCCCATTAAAATTAATATTTCTTAGTCTTTTTGTTATGTTACAATCTTCGTGACAAGCTCTTGCAAGTTAGAAATGTACTCCAATCAATCATTACATTGTTCAAATTTTCATGAATTTCACAACATAATGAAATTTTAGGATGTTATTCACCTTTAATTGCATAATTTTATCATAAAATTTTCTCCAAATATCTAAAAAGGCACATAAAAAATGTGTTGCAGTGAAAATTGTCAAACTATGATTCCGTTTTGTGTACACTGTACATGGAAACACCCTTCACAAGTTGATAACAACTAAAGAGGTTTTATTTATGTTCCAAGGTGTGCAAAAGCTTTTGCACTTCTCAAGCCTCAATCACAAATGTCTTTTTGCCAACATTTGTAAACTCTAAATTCAAGAATGTTTTGTTTTGATGGTTTTAGGTCTATGCATTTAATAAATGAACTCTTGGAGTTCAACAAAAACTTAGTAATGTATTTTGGAAGAACACTTAGAAGGTAGCACCATTGATTCTTTGCAACTATCCTTAGTGTTAAAGGGTGAAATTGTGGTCCCCAATCATTACCTTTCCTCTAGGGTGTAAGACTAGGGGACAAGGTTGACACCTTATTATTTCATGTAAAAAACTATCCTCCTTTTTTTACTTTATTACACCTACTCAAGTAGTAAGTAAGAGGCCATACAAGTGGAAATGGGGAAGGTAAGGGTCTATTGTTTAAGACCAAACCTACCTTTATATCAATTTTTTAATCCAAAAAATAGAAGGTAGAATGAAGAGAGGGCAAGATGAGATAGAAGGAAAACCTAAGAACATTACTCTTAGTGGGTTTATAGTACCTTCAACATCCCTTGGATATTGCCTAGGGGTTTGCAGACTTTTCTAATGTTACTATCCTTCCCTTTTCCATGCCTGTAGGTTCTCTAGTGGCTTTGCTTGCCACATGCAGCCCTTGACTTCCCTCTTTTATGGCCCTTTCATCTGCAACCCACTGTCGTACCCTTTGATTTCCACCACAATGGACTGGTTGTTACCTTTTTGTGGCAGCTAATAGCTTAGGGCTCTAAGGATTATGTAGGATTCAACCCTCCTACTCTTTGTCCTAGAAAAGATGTAAAGATGTTAGCTAAAGGAAGCATCTTACTTTTATCACAAAAACAATGATATTCTCCACACTTAACAGAAATCAAAGTTTTATATGAAACTCGAGTCCTTCATCCATCTTCCATTAAAATCACACACAGAGTACATACTTTTTTTTCCATTCCTCTCTTCTATTCTTCAAGTCCATCTCCTCCATCCCCCAAAAGTCTTTAATGAAATCTCTTTTTCTTCCCCTTTCTTTTATTCCCCTTCCCCCCATATCACACACAAGCCTTTCATTGACCCGTAGAAAATAGGGCCTTTATCTTAATCCCTTCATAAAAATCTCCTAGATGATTAGGTGAATTACCCCCAACCACTCACTAATCCAAACTACCTAATCCCATTAGTTTCACCCCTTGGGTAAGGGATGTTAAATCTACCATTAGTAATTAGTATTCACTAAGAGGTTTATGGAACTATTTAGTCTAAAATTTTTTACCCGTCAACACTTAGTTTTGATTTACCACCACTATTTCAAGGTGGGGTTACATCACACAACCCTTTGTCTTTTGTTTCAAACAAATTATGTAACATTTAAAAAAAAAAATTGAGTTATAGGGACATGGTTCTTGGTCATTTTTTCACTTTTTTTTTTTTTGGGGTTGGAATTAGAATCAACGGTAAATATTTTTTTTTGTTACTTGAAGTTATTCTTGATTTGGGTTGTTGAAGGGATTTTTTGTTCCACTTTCTTGGAAAATGATACTTCACAAGTAGATAACAAAGTTAGAGGATTTACCTAGGCTTCAAGATGTGCAAGATTTTGCACCAAACTCAAGCCATCAACCACAAAGGTATTTGTTACCAAAAGATGTGGAATGGGACATTGGAAAGAAGGTTGGAATGCTTAAACATGTTTAGCTTCATGAGTACAAGGGAAGATCTGAAATTAAACATTGAAAATGGAAATGTTGTTAAAATGAATTCACGATTAGTGGAATTAAGATCAAAGCTCACTATATAAGTGCAAAAAGCAAGCAAATTATAAGATGTTAAGTAACATGCTAGTAGTTCCAACTTTTGAAGAGGAAGGTAGTGATTTATAACCCATGTTTTTGTCCATCCCTATACAACTTGTTCAACAAGGATCAAAAGATGAGAGGGACACCACATGTTGGTTCCAATGTTTTGCACCTTTAAGAGGGACGCTACATGTTGGTTCCAATGCTTTTACACCTGGAAGCCAAGGAAGAGTGGGCCAACAACTTGGTGTGACTTGGTGAATTGCCTAAAGGCAAAAAACTTGAATGTCAAATTCAACAATGCATCTACAAATGTAACTTCACATTTTGTCTAATTGACACATTTGCATGGAGGTCAATGATCAAAGTAGTGGCTTCAATGAATGACAAATTTGATGGACTAAAAAGAGATGTGATTCAAGTGCAAGGTTTGCAAGGTTATTAAAGTGGAGGCTGTGAAATGGGACAAGTATGCTTATTAAGCATCTTGAGCAAAATATGATTGTTTCATCATGATAAATGGTTGGAATGATATGAATGAGTGAAACATCATCAAATGTGTATTTGGTTTTTCTTGTAAATGCATAATTTTTTTAAGGGCAATTGATTCATCAATGTTTTTTTAAAAATCAGCCATTACAACTATTTATAACCATGGTTACATTTACTATGCCATAATAGATGTAGTGCCCACGAATGTGATACAAGTTGTGATTAACAATGCAAACAATTGTGATTTTATGGGTAGGATGATTATTGTTGAATACCCACACATTGTGTAGAACCCTTGTGTTGCACATTGCTTTCACCTCATGATTGTGGACATTGGAAAACTTGATTGGGTGAAAGAAGTGTGGAATGTTGTAAGAAGTGAGTAAAAATATTTTTGGGTGGTACCACTAAAAAATTCACACCTTAATTTTCTTAGGCCCATCAAATTTTGAAAAATCATAAGAAACATGTAAATAAATATTTTGATAAAATTTTCTAAATGAGTATATATTTTAAGTTTCATAGATTTTAAAATTTCAATAATATCAAAAATATTGTGTATTTTGATGTTCTTAATCATTGCATTTTTAAAAAAATTCAAGAATGTAACACTAGTTCATTTCTTTGAATTTTTTGGTTAGGCACACAAATTTAAAACATTATTTGAAATTTTTTTCCAAAGGTAAGTCATTTTATTTTTAGTGTGTTATTATGCAATTAAATGAGTAAATATAATTAATGCTGAATTTCCAAAGTTCAGGCTATGAATTTTTGGAAGATCAATTTTAACTAGAAATATAAATTTTTTGATTTTTAAAATTTTTAAAATTTCAAAATAAAATTCAAACCTTATATTAGTACATACAATTAATAAACATGAAAAAATATTTAATTATAAAAATATTTAAAATAAAAGATGTAAAATGATTTAACCATTTTTAGTTTTTAAACTATTCCTTGGGGTAGTTTTTAGTAGTACTACCCAAGAATGCTTTCACCCAAGTACGATGACATTTGTCACTAAAAAAAAACCCAAGTTACTAAGACCTTACATACGATCCATGGAGATTTATAACTTAGTTTTCAACCACCCAATATGCTATGATGTTTATATTGTTATAATGGTTGGGGAAGGTTCATAGAAATTTGAGGCAAATGAGGGTCTCAAATGCTTGGTATGAATGGGATGATTTAAGAAACCACGAAGTTCACATCAAGTTGAAACTTCTATTCTATTATTATCTCATGATATCTGGTGAAAATAATAAAAGGTTTGGTGAAAAAAGAAAAAAAAAGGGGGAAAAAAAAATGAGAAGGGGGAGGAACTTCCACTTCTAATGATAGCCTGGATAGTAACTTCTGTGGAGATTTCTTTACCAGGCTGTCTATAAAATTGAATTTCTTGGGGCAGGTGAGGGACAAAAATATACACAAGGAAAAAGAATTTTGATGTTTTATGTAAATAGGATAAAGCCCTAGGATGGGGGCATCTCAAAATAAGGAGCCTAGGACAAGGCAAGTCCAACATTGCATTTTGGGAATATACCTACCCATGGGCTTTACCTTATGGTAAATAAAGCTGAGGCAAAATTTCATGAACCAAACATATGTAAATCAAGAGACATAGAGTGGGAGGGATATTATGCTTTACTTATAAGTGTAAGAACCCTCCCACTATTGAGGAGTAAGTATAATATCTCTCCCATTTTCTAGAAGGGAAATGGATGGGTCTAAGAACCCTCCCACTATTGAGGAGTAAGTATAATATCTCTCCCATTTTCTAGAAGGGAAATGGATGGGTCTAAGAACCCTCACACTATTGAGGAGTAAGTATAATATCTCTCCCATTTTCTAGAATGGAAATGGATGGGTCTAAGAACCCTCCCACTATTGAGAAGTATAATATCTCTCCCATTTTCTAGGAGGGAAATGGATGGGTCTAAGAACCCTCCCACTATTGAGGAGTAAGCATATAATATCCCTCCCATTTGCTAGGAGGGAAATTGATAGATATAAGGTGCCCTCCAAATACACTACAGATTTTCTCCCAAGTGCTTTGAAGTTGTTGGTGAGTAGCCACTTAAAAGGGGTCAACAACTTTTTAAGACCCAAGGAATGCATAAACAGTTTCATCTTGTGTGTTGTTATTCGCACTTCTTCTTCATGCACGATCTTAATACAGTTTCATATAGAACCCCTCATGTTTTGTCAAGACAAAGCAAGCTGCACCCAGAAAAAGAAGAAGTAAAACAAAGGTAGTATGTTCTGCAGGCATTTTGTTCTGTTGTTGGACAAGCCATGTAAAACTATTAGTTTTTGCAGAAGAATTGAACTGCAAAGATTAAGATCAGCTCCATCAATGCATTATAAAGCTCTGCTTGAATTTTAGAATGTGAAGTCGCTGTATAGAGTGGCAGAAGATTAGCTATATATGTTATACATCATCGTAGTAAAATAGAGTCTTTTGTTTGGGAACAAACTGTTGGCACAGAGATCAGCGTCTTATAGTCAGAAAGATATAACATCGCTGCAAGACATTATGCATTACTTGCACTAGAGTTCTAGACAATAGCTATACAGGTATATATCTAGTATCAAACAACTCATCCCCTGGAGAAAAAGAGCAACCTCGCCAACCGCAGCTGCCATAGTGGAAGGAATTATCTTCATTGGTGTCTGCCCTCGTCTTCTGCAATATAGTATACAAAGTAACAAGAGATTATTAGTATTCATACAAAAGAAGCAAACTTCAGTTTACTGACATGTTCTGCAGTATACTTGAACAGCTTTGCTTGTGCAGCTATCATGGTTGAAGCAACTATATATGGTCGAACAAACAAACTAGCTTCCATTACGAAGATAAAAAATTCTTTCTAATGCCATCAGTACTACAGGGAGAATCTAGTAGTAGAGATTAACCTTCGTGCTTGATCATGAGACTCGAAGTCGGTTGCCTGCTGCATCAGTCTGGTATGAGCACCACAAGCCAAGCCAAGCCAATTTGCATGAATTTAGGCATTTTATACTTTCATTAAAGCTTTTAGATTGTCGTGAAATCTCAATCAGATGGACTAGTGTAGTAGCGATATTGAAGACTAGAACTTGAACCAGAACCAGCTACCACTACTGCATTCAAGAGGGAAAACATGGGAAACAATTAGGAATATCGTGTAAGCAAGGAGACTATGCAAGGAAAAAAGTCTACAAAGGTCGAGACTTTGATTGCATGAGCTAGTGACTAAAGGGTGGTGTTGCAGAAATGCGACGTACGGCAAACGTAGCCAGTGGGGTTGGGGAGTTTGCACTTGCCAACCAGTTGCACAGCGGCACCAAACTGGGTTCTGAGAACCTGCGCGTGCGCCATTTGACACAGACAATATGGTCCGTCTCGCTGCTGGCCTTCTTGCGCAATCACTTTGCAGCAATCGCTGGTCGGCATTACGTTGGGATTTTGCGCCGCGGGCAAGCACGGCATATACTCGTACATACTTGGGCAGGCGCTGTGCACTTCCGTCGCCATAGCCAGGAACACGAGCAGACCCATTATGCACACAGCAGCAGCAGCAGCAACTGACCTCCCCATTACTAACTAATATTCCAACACAAAAACCAAAACCTCCGAATAAGAACAAGAAGAACAAGAAAAAAGAATAACAAAGAAGACGTACTAAGACTGGAATATCACACTTCCACTAGAATTTTCAAAGAAGAAGTTGAGTTCAGAACTCAGCTGATCAATTCTCCCGACGTAGTAGAAGAAGAAGAAGAAGAAGAAGATGGAAGCAGAAGCAGAGCTAGATGGAGCTCTTAGAGACAAAGAGAGAAAGTGTGAGGAGCGCTTGCTGGATGTGAACTCTGAAGTTGTGTGACGACACTCAAGTCTTGCACTTGGGTGTTGTAGTTTATGTAAGATCAGTAGCAGTGTTTCTTTTCCTGGTGAAATTTAAAAAATTGAACATTTGGAAAGGAAGTGATTCTGGAGGTTTTGAGTCGCCAGAAGCGAGAAAAAAGAAAATTAAAAATCACTTTGATGTGGATAAAAATCACTTGGTTTTCAATTGTTTACCCAAAAAAATAAAAAAAACATGATTAAATATTTGTGCTTTATTTTTGGTTTATAGCCAGATATGGCAAAATATTCCTAGAGATGGTTTTTTAATTTTTTGCTGCATCTTCCTATGGATGATCGCCACATTGGCTATGAACAGATATTCCTTTTTAAAAAAAACACACTGACCAGGAGCAATAACAGCTGGTGAAGTGCTCTGGTCACAAAACTTGTCCTGTGCAAAAATGTGACACGAGTTGATGTGGCTCTAGTTATGATGGATCATGATCACCACCTTTGCTTACTTAACCAACCATCCGCAACATTATATGTGCATATACTGTCATACCCTACTACGACTTTTGGCAGCTTCGACACTAATTATATTATTTTCAAAAATATTCAAAATTCGAAAAAAAGAATTCTTCAAATTACAAATATTTTTGAAGAAAAATTATTGAACCTGAAAGAATATTCTCATTGTTGAAATGAAAATCAACTCTATAAGTAGTTAATTATTTGAGAGACATACGTAGAAACTGTCAACACATGTATGTTTGTCAAATAATTAACTAAAAAATTTAAAGATTTTTTTCTTGAAGGTTCAATATTTTCCTTCATGTATTTCTGTTATTTGAATCTTTTTGTTTTGTTTTTGTTTTTTTTTTGAGAATTTCAACATTTCTGAAAATAATATAATTGGTCTCAAAGCTGCCAAGTAGTGTAGTTGTTATTTGCAGGTAGTACTTTTGTACTGGCTGCTATAAAACTTATGTGCACTTATACTATTAGAGCTTAACTATGTACACATACAATGTTGGGGCTTGATGGCAGTACTTACTTAAATGCCACTAATTAATTAATTAATCAAGCTGTTTGTAGGTCATTATAATGCCATTACTAACCATGTACATAACCTCATGCACGCCACTTATTTGTAAACTTGACAAGGGCATGCCATGCATGCACACTGCAGCCAGCTTTCGGTCATGGTAATTAGACCAACAAGATAGTAATTAGAATGGCTGCCACCAAAGGCCTTTCTTTCCTTCTTCCCACAGAATTTGTCAGCTCAAAATAAGGAAGTTCTCACACATAAAAGAGAAAAAAAATACAAGAGTTCAAAACCAGCTAACATTCTTGCATTAACCCTTAAACACCCAATAAGCCAAAAAATGGTTTTTTGGGTTTTAAAAAAAAATTGACCTCGATTGCACATATCGAAATATTTTTAAATTAATTTTTTTTTTTTGGTTTCACACATCAAATATCTTTTTAATCATTTTTGTCCAAGCACATCCAAGTGGATTTAAGGAAGAGTTTGTCATGAAAACCCCACTCAACAACTTTCTTCCATGCGAAGGGGCTGTTTGAAGGCCAAAGCCCACCCTAGGTAACCTTCGTAGCCTTGGTGAGCTAGCTTTGAAAAGTCATTTATGAGTTCTAGGAGTGAGATCTTTTGAATTTGTTATTTTTTTCAAGGATCTTCACATTCTCATTCCAAAACTTGCAAGGTTTCAATCTTATTTTTAAAATTGCATTTTGCTTGATTTTGTTTTTTGGTGAGTGGCTAACTTAGTCATTATGAGGTCCAAAAACAAAACTTTTGATGTGGATTCATGGGTCTTGCAACCACATTGCACTTCAAAATTTGGGGATGTTATTGACACTTCAAATTCTGTGTTGTTATTTAAAGCAAAAAAATCCTAGATTGCTAGGGTGTTGGTAGCCTTGTCTTTTGCCAATTCACTACATCATTTATCTATTAAGGAATGTTGTTTGTTTGTTTTATTTGTGATGTTGAAATTTCTCAAACAATGGTGCCTCCTTTCTCCTCCAAGGATATTGTTGGAAAGCCCTCGATGAGGATGGTGATGCATTGAGGTGGTTTGGTAGTGTTTAGACTTACAATGTAAGTTATTGAATTTTTTAAAAAAAAAATCAACTTAATAATTTAGGGAAATGGGGGGTGGAATCTTGGAACAGTTGAAAAGCCTTTGATCGGCGAGATTTCTATAACACAATTTCTTTATTTTTAGACCTAAGTTAGGGGAGATATTGAAACTGGAATAACTTTCATCAATGGAAATTAATTTGAAATTTTTTGATAGTTTTTTTCACAATTGAGCTCTATTATTAAGGTCTGTTCACACCTAGACAAGCCACACAGGCCACACTAGTGCATGATTATGTAAGAGTATTTTGTATGTATGGCCCTGGGTACCATGCCAATGGTACAAAACACTTGCCACATGTTCTTCTCCCTGCTTGCCCTCTTCACCCCTTGAACCTTTAATTCTCATTTGATCAAAACTTTCCCAAGTGGGAAAAGGGAGTTATAAGTTACAACGTTGGAATTGCCTCATAGTTGTGTAAAATGTCACTATTTAAAAAAAAATCTGATTGGGTAAAGTTGTAGGGAACTTCAAGCTGAAATTTCAGGGTTAAGAAAATTAGAATTTGATTGAGAAATGAAAATTCCACCATGGAGAGAGCAATTAATGTTGTTATGGGCAGTTTTTAAAAATTTATCTTTCTGAGAATTTGATCCCCATCCCATTTTTCATTGATATCAAAATTTTCCAAAGGAAGACAAATGCATTCATATTAGTGTGAACAAAAAAATAGATGGGGCATTTGGACTTGGGATGAGGGACATCCAAGTTGCACATACAATGGGCTTCTTCTACACACAAGAAAAGAAATGCAAGCTTTTAGACTGATTTTAGGCACCTTGTATAGGCTTAGCTCCCTCCTTGAGACATTGCAGTTGCTAGACCTTCTTCTCATACTGCCCAAGCTCAAAAACTTGTTACCCTACACTGCAATCAGATTTGATGGTTGAGTGCCAAATTGAATTAATTTTAAGGCAAGGGAGCTTTTTTTTCTTCTCTTTTCTTTTGGGACAAACAGTAAGCAAGGGAGCTTTTGAGACCTAAATTTAAGCTTTTGGCACATGCTAGTTCTTAATATTCCAACAATTTTTTCAAGGGGTAATTTTAAATATCAAACTTTCTTTTTGTAATGGGTAATGGGTTTAGGAGGGTTGTGTGAGAGGAAGATGTCAAAGATTAGGACTTAGAAGAGCATTTTGAAAATAATGAGATTAGTAGATTAATGACCATATGTGTTGTGGCTTGAAGCTTTGTTTAACTTCGAGATTCCAGTTTTTGGAATTTCATATTACATATTGGTTTGGTCAAGTCAGTTTTATATGAAAATATCTGAAATTTCATTCAATTACAGGTTTTTATGTGTTCCAACTTCAACACATATGGATACAGCAATTATAGTGCTTTCACATTTGCCAATCTGAGATTTTCTTCAACATTGAAGTTACACAATGTTGTGGGAAAAAAAATTACACTTTCAACATTTTGCCATTTCTGAAAATTTTCAACATCTCAATTTTTAAATAAATTTGGTTAAATTTGCTCACAAGGTAAGTACAATAGAACTCAAGAGAGGCATGCATTTCTCATTTCAAAAGGCCAGGAGGGAAAGAATGAGGTGTCCTCTAATTGTGTGATGTGTCAAATTTTGATTGCAAAACCCCTAGGTAAGTGTACTACTGGGGGAGGGACCACTTCAATCCTTTGTGACATCCAAGGGTTAACATGAACATCATCATGGTATGTTTTATGCCATGTTAAGTATATAACCTACTAATTAGCATGCCATAAAACCATTAGTAGTTATAACTTAATACCCATAACATGGCACCTTATGGGCACAAAAGGTGTGTGGGCATCACCCAATTTTTTTGGAAAAAAGCATTAATGAGCCAAAGGGAAAGCAGGGTAAAAAAGAATGTGGCAATACTTTTGTACTAATGGCATTAAAGACCCTTGCCCTATTTCACATTTTCCCACACCATATGTTCTCCAGTACCAATGGCCTTTTAACATTGGTTTAACATTGAGTGAACATTCATGGAAGAACAAGTTTGAAGAGGCAATCAAAGTTGGTTGAAGAAGGGTACAAGCCTCTTTCAGTACCTTGGGGGGGGTGGGGGGCTACCTGGTCTCACATTTTTTTTTCCCCCATAAGTACCATTCAAGTGCAACCATTCCACATGGGTGGTTGGGTACAGCCCCATCAAGTTTCCACCATGTCCTTTCTCAAAGTGTGTGTGCCTTACTTGGCCACCCAAATGGTTAGGTTGGTTGCTTGTTGCCACTTGTGGTTGTTGGGTTTCAACTTTCAATACTCAGCACATCACTTTGGAGGTAGGAGTCTGAAGAACTTGCTTTCCAATGTCGATGGTTCCTTCTTTGTGATTAGGTATCCATTGCCTGCTTTCAGTTCCACACTTACACAAAACATAAGGATACAAGTACCGCACAACTTTTCAACACACACAAAAAACGATTGCACTCAAAACATTGAGTAAAATCATAACCCTTTGACGACCAATCGTCAACAAGGATTTGAAAGCATAACTTGTAACGCATGTGATTTAAATGTCTTTTATTATTATAAAAGTCAAAATTTGTGATCATGATTAAAAAAAAACTTGTACATTTGATTATAATGTAGGGCTTGAGGTAAAAATAATAATTTTTACTATATTATGAGTCACATTTGGTCTCAATATCAATGTTCAATCCAAAATTTATTTTTAAAATAAAAAATTATGTTTAAATTATTTTTTGATATTTAATAAATCAATGCATGAAGACCACACATATAATGTAGTCTTTGATTAGAACTCCAATCCTATCGCAAGTGGTTTTTTTATATTGGGATTAGACTTTAAACTTAAAATCTAGACTTTAAACCCCACCCTAAAACCTAAATTTAAACCTCTAACCCTAAAATCCACACCCATGACCCTAAATCCTATTTTAAACCTTAAATCCCATTTTACACCCTAAACTTTAAATTTCAAACCATACACCTTAAAATCAAAATCTTAAACCCTAAATTTCACACTTTAAACCTTAAAATCCAAATCCTAAACCCCACTTTAACCCTTAAATTTAAAGTTTAAAAATGAAACTTTAAACCCCACCTTCAATCACCCTTTAAACCTTAAATACTAAACTTTAACTTTAACCCTAAGATTTTAAGTAACTATTCTTAATTGTGGTGTGACACAAAATTAGGGTGATGAAACCCTAAATGGGTGAAAATAAATCATTGCATCAACTATTGAAAATTAAAAAGCGACAAACTTCTGATAGTTGATTGCAATGGGATGAAAGGATATGTTGACAAATTTTCTTTGCATTTGTGTTTCTTTGTTTCTTAAAGATTATGAGGTATGACATTGTTAAGGTGATTTTTGGTTTCAGTGACGTTTGGTGTTTGGAGTTATCTAGATTTCTTGATTTATGGTGTGTGAATGGTTTTTACACTATGGTTTGGAAGATGCAAGTTATGGAGCACATGAAACAATGGTATATGAAAGAGTGTTAGGAGCATTGAAGGGGGACAAAGCTAAGTTTCTTCTTGTGGTTTTTGCTTTTGTCTATGTAGTTCATTTGGCATCAAGATATGGTAAAAATTGTAGTTTAAAGTTTTAGCATTGTGTTGGTTAGGGAAGCAAAAATGCCCTACTACCAATAACCATTCATTCTTTTTTGAAGCTATGCATTTCCATTATGCCATGAACTTTAGAGGAAGGAATGTAGTTTTAGAAGTAGTTCTTAAGGGCCATATTAAGGAAAATGATGAAGTACAACAGGGATTTTGCTAGTGGTTAAAATGGCAAGTCTACATTGGGTTTGGAATAATTAGGAAATTTTGAATGACATTTTTGGGTTTCATGCTTTTGGATAAAAATATCTGCATTTGTAAAAGCTTTAAAAGGGAAATGGGGATTCTGTAAACAAATTTGGGCATGATAGGACAAATTTTGTTGATGATTTGTCTCAAATTGTGCCTTTCTTCTTTACTCAACTTCTTAGTCTAAATTTTGTTTTGGGAAAGGAACATCTTATTCACAATTGCAACGATTCATTTCGTGATGGGCATATGTTATGTGATTTGTGAATTGCCACAAAGATGACTAATGGGCTCTTGAGAAAGAAATTAGAATGTGTTGATTATTTAGGCCCATAGAATAAATTTGGTACATTGTCTAATGATTTAGTGGTTTCTATTACTTTAATAACCTCCTGGTTATTCTTGAGTGTTCAATATGTGATTATATGTTATTGTTGGTCATACTTTGCATCTAGAGATAATGGATTTCTTCCCTTTTCTTTTTGGTGATGATTACCATCACTATTCAATTTGCTAGCTCTTCAAAGTCCATTAATGTGGCCTACATTGTGGCGAAAATGTCTTGGATCAATAGATTATCTTGTCCTTTCATGTTTTTTTATTATTAAAAAGGTTATCAAAATTGAGAAGAATGAAAGCACATTGGATAAACATAACAATTTCTTGGTCCATTTCATCAAACATCTCTTCAATACTTGAGGAGGAACCATGGTTTGAACTTGAAAATGACATTTTGTGTGTTTGAATGGAGTTGAAAAGAAGGAGAACTTGGTTTGAACATTCTTTTATATAGTCCCATGAGCCCATAACACTTATAATCTTCCTTCCTACTTAACCTCCACCTAAATCCACATCTTTGGGGCTGATTTTTTATTTGCTCACCCTAATTACACTCTAACTAAAACCACAAATCATGTTTTATAATAACACATTATCTAGCATTCATTTTGACCATGTCCTTTAAACTTCACATTGAACCTCACTTTAAATCTTAAATATTTGACCTTAAACATGACAACCTTTAAAATTTTAACCCACCACTAATTTTAATCCATGGCCACCAACCTTAAGCCTAGTCCTAAAATGTGAATCATAACTTCAACATTTTACATGAACACAAGGCATATATTATAACCTGAATCTTAAACCTTGATCTAAGTATTTAAATATAAACATTTAATGTACAAACTAAAACCTTAAAAACCTAAAACAAAATCCTTAAAGCCTAAATGTTAAAAGGAAAAAAATAATGCACCATTAATTATTGATCTATGGCCACCAACCTTAACCCTAGTCTTATAATGTGAATCATAACTTCAACATTTTACATGAACACAATGCATATCTTATAATCCAAATTCTAGACCTTGATCCTAATATTTAAATATAAAACCTTAATGTACAAACTAAAACCTTAAAGATTTAACCTTAGATACCCAAACAAAAAAAACCATAAACCTTAAATCTTAAAAAGCCCAAACACATTTTAAAAACTAAACCCTAAAATTTCAAGTCCAAAACTCCAAAACTAAACTTTTAAAATTTAAACTTAAAAAAAACCAAACACAACCCCTAAAATTAAAATTTATAATCTCAAGTCTTAAACCTTAAAAATTAAACTCTAAAATCTAAATTTTTAAAAAAATCACAAATCCTAAAAACTAAACCTTAAAACTTGAACCCAAAACTTGAACCCCCACACCACTAAAATTAAACCTTATAATTCAAACCCTAAAAGACCCAATCATAAATTCTTAAAACTAGTATTTAATAGTTCAAGTCCTAAACCCCAAAAATTAATTAAAAACAAAACAAACAAACAAACTTTAAAATCATAATTTTTTTTAATAAAAAAAAAACCATAAAAATTAAACCCTAAAATTTCCAATCATAAATCCTAAAATCTAAACCTGAATCTATAACCTTAAATTACTAAAACTGAATCCTAAGCATTTAAACCTTAAAAGGCCCAAACATAAGCCCTAAAATTACACCCTAAAATTTCAAGTCATAAACCCCAAAAGTTAAACCTTAAAATTTGAAGGTCTAACCCCCAAAAGATAAATCCTAAAACTTAAACCCTAAAAAAACCAAGCACATACCCTAAAAGTAAACTCTAAAATTGAAATTTGAAACACCAAAATTAAACATTCACTAATACAAAAAAAATAAAATAAAAATTGATTAGAAAATCTAATCTAGAAGGACTTCATTTGGACAAGCATGAAAAAAACCATGTTCTTAATCCTGACAAGTTTATTTGGACCTGTACTACATGATTAGGGTGGTCTTTTTGACTAGCAAAATATTGGACTATTTAACTAATCATTTTGACTATTAAATAGTGGACCATTTGACTCATCAAATTTTTACCCAATTTTTTAAAAAGTTATTACCCAAAACATTTTTGTGTAAGTACGTAGGTCTAGGTAGGTAGGTAGGTTGTATATAAGTTTAGGTACATCGTAAAAAGGTAGGTAGGTAGGTGGTAGCCTAGCTTAGCCTAATTTATCTAACTTTCTTAGCCTAACCTAACTTAGCCAACCTACCCTAACCTTTTAATCATGAGTATAGGTTATAAATATTAGGAATTGAACCACTCACTTCCCCAATGATAAACCAAGTCCTTACAAGTGGACTACACCTTCCAAAATGGACTAAACTTGTCAAGTATTTTATTTCATTTGTTTATTTCATATCAATAGTTATGAAAGTAAGTAAGAAAGTTAGGCAAGTAGTAGCTAGGTTGCATGATGCTTGGTAGGTAGAGGGGTAGGTAAACATGTATTTTGTAGTCCATAGGAGGTAGGTAACTAAGTAGGTGAGTGGGTAGGCATGTAAGGATTTCAAATGGTAAGTGGGAAGTAAGAGGTAGGTGAATATGTAAGGATGTAGATGGTAGGTGGGAAGTATGAGGGAGGTAGGTAGGCATGTACAATGGTAAATAGAAGGTAGGTAGGTAAGTACTTGTAAGTAAGTAGGTAAGGATGTAAGATGGTAGGTGGGAAGTAGGAGGTAGGTAGGTAAAGTTGTACAATGGTAAGTGGGAAATAGGAGATAGGTAAGTAGGTAGGGTTGTATGATGGTAGATGGGAAGTACAAGGTAGGTAGCTAAGTAGGTTTGTAAAATGGTAGTTGGGTAGGTATGTAGGTAGGCCTAGGTTATTGCCTAGCCTAGTTAATAGTTATTTTGGCCAATTAAATAATATAGGATGTTTCATTTGACTAACACACCATTGTCCATTTTGACTAAGAATGTCATTTGCTTTGTCCAATTTGAATAAATGTCTTAGTTAACTAAAAGCCATTGGTTATTTTAACCATAGTGGTCATTTTTTGTCCAACTTGATTAGATGTTCAATTTGACATCTTATAGTCAAATAGGTCATTTTGATCAAGTTACTAGTAAAAAATACACATGTCATTCAAGCTTCAAGCTTGTAATCAAAATGTACATGTTCATTAGTAAAATGGGACTTGTTAATCAACTTGGACATTTTGAAAAACTATGAATTGTAATAATGATTAAAGCTTGAGCCCTAAAAAGACTTAAAAGAAAACTTAAAACCTAAACCCGAAATTCGAACCCAAAACTTAAAAACAAAACTTTGAAACCAAAATTTTAAAACCTTAAACCTAAAGCCTATATCCCCATATAGCTCATAGCCCATAATATATAACCATATAACTCCTATAGCCTTTACATATAAGCACCATAACATAGATTACAATTGGGGCATCACATGGGTAAAAACAAAATCAGCAACATCCAATATATGATCCAATAAATGTGCATTTAAAACGATCAACACATGTGGATTTTCTTACAAACTATGCTAAAGCCCACAATAAATTTGAAAGCATTCGGTGAAAGTTTGAATAATTTAAAATACGTTCAATTTTGAGGTTACCAAAAAACACAATGTCAACAAGAATTGTGCATTGAAAAACATTCTAATAACATAATGAGATGACATTAAATTCATAGTATTTCAACAAACATAATTTCAAAATATGGATGATTCTTTCATTAAATGTAATAAATTTTTGTTTTTCAAATTAATGTAGGTATAGGATTTCATTGTAGTCAACAAGTGTTTTAACTCATTTTATTATGACTACACCTTTTAAGGTTTGAATTTAAAGTTTAAAGTGCGGTTTAAAGTCTGGATTTTAAGGTTAAGATTAAGGTTAAAGTTTAAGGTATGAGATTTAGGGTACTAGGGTTTTAATTTTTTTCTTTCCATCATGTTATACACCAATTATATCAAGGAGGCCATAAAAAATGAACCTCGAACAACAATTATGAAATTTTACATTATTACTGGAGCTTGATAATGCCACCATTTTATGACACCTTCATGTGGAATTGGGTGAAATTGTCATTGTGTGACAATGTGTTATTCATTGTGTCATGAATTAATGATGTTATTTCAGACAAATTAATTTGTCGAACCATTCCTATTGATAGGGGGGCTTGGATAGGCAATTTGTATAAGTTGCCAAGGTGCATTAGGTTTATTGATGAGACATTGGTTGAAATCTAAAGGCCATGGAAGCACCCAAAACATTCTTCATGGTGTAATGGCCTAAAGAAGATGTATATGATGAACAACATTATGGTTTGGACCATCGTGGTTTGTTTATTTACATCAACACAGGCTACCTTAAGTCCTACCACAATTTAATCATTTTCTAACATTTGATTGTTTATTGAAAGTGGTGTCAATATTTCACCCATACGAATCAATATTTTGAATATCTTTTAGGGGATTCAAACTACATGGGGGACTTTCCATGTTCATTATGGAAAGGATAGAGAGGTGAAAATTACCACTAGACGTGGACCATGTTGCAATTCAATTTTACAACCAAATGCATTTGGGGTTTAGGGTTTAGGTGGAATGGGGAATTGATGGATTCAAAAGGAAATGGAGACACCTCATATAAAGGTTTGATTGCACAAAACAAAAAATTTCATCTCTTCCAAGTTGCGGCTTTCCTCACCAAATATCTATAATAACATCAAATGGATTTCACATATGAGGTCATTGGATATTATAACCCCAACCCTATTGCATAGGAATGGGTAGGAAATTATTAGCTATAGGTCTAGAATTGTCTTTAACTTTTGCTTTAAACTATTCCTTTGAAATCATTTTTAAATTTGTAACCATATTCAAATTGTTAATTTTTATTTTTTTCTTCCTCTTATGATTAATGCCCATTTTGCCTAGTTTAGAAAGGCATCATGAACATTAGATCTAGAGGAAACTAGGTTGCCATGCCATGGAATTCACTCTCAATAATTTCCCCTTGGTTAGTTTGGGAATAAAGGTGAAAACATGATTGAATGCACCAAAATATTGTCCCAAATGATAAATTTTCATATTTTTTTAACAAAGTACTCCACACCAAGATGATATAAGAATAGATAATGGAATTTGAACAATAAAATCACATTCTATATCAAATCAACCTTCTAATTCTAAAAGTGTTTTAGATTTGGATATTATCACATTATATCTTGATAATCTTTTAGCCATATCACCAAATGTCTTGGCAAACAACTTAATTCAACACATGGTGTTAATACCACTAAACAGTAATTTTTTGACAAAATGAAACATTTCCACCATTTAAAACATCTATATGTATCCAAACACATAAAAGTTGGGGTTTTGCAACATTAGTTAGTAATTTGTGATAATTCATTAAAAATCAAAAATTTTAAAAATTGTTCATTGAAAGAAGTGCATTAAAAATTGATATTTTGAATTAAATGTTTGAAGATGAAAGTTCCTACAACTATCCTTGAGGGAAAAATGTAGTTGGATTTTTGAAAAATTCAGATCCATTATTTGAAGTGAATATTTTTTATTTAGAAATATAAGGGGCTAAATTTTTCAAAAAATTTATGTGTCTTGACATTTACACCAAATTATTTCAAAGTTTGACATGCCTTAGGTCATGATCTTAAAAAATCATGTAAAAAAACTTAGCTTTGGATTCATTGAAATTAGGTCATAAGTATAATGGACAATTTAATAACTTGAAATTTTTTAAAACAAACTTAGTTGAGAGCTCCATTTTGAGTATTAATTTAGGTAAATCAATGCAAATTTCATTGGAAATCCATGTCAATATGGTATTAAATGAGGTTAAAACTTAGCACATGTTTTTAACATCCTAATCATTCAATTTGAAAGCAAAGTCTTATTGGTATTGGTGTCTTTTTAATACTGCAAATACGTCCAAAAATAATACATTCGATCATGTTTTCACCCATAAAGGTTTGCCTTTTGAAAAAGGTTGTTATAAAGATGAAGTTTGAAAAGGTTACATGAATGGAAGTTCCATTCAAACAATTAGGGGGAGGAATGGGACGAAGGCTAAAAGATGGGGTTTTGGCTATGCATGGATGTGCGATCAATAAAATTGTGTTGTTTCTTTAATACATTTCAAGGTGCATGCTCATCCATGGCTTTTAGGCACTCCAACATTTCATCAAATTGTAGTGTTAGTCGTTTTGAAACTTCTTCATTTGAATTGTTTGTTTTGAATTCCTTTAAGGTCTTTTGTAAATGGTCATTCAAGGTCTCCTTGGCAAATAGGGCTAAGTAGGTCTTAAGCACAATTGTAGTAGATAGCCAACTTTCACAATACATTTGGGATTAGTTTAATCATCTATTTTTTGTTAATGTTTTAAAGGGCAAAATGAATGTTGTATGTCGTCACAAATATGTTGAACTATATGGATCCACAATTTGAGGCACCTTGTCCTAATGGGGTTGTTTTGTTTATGCAAGGCAAATGATTCAAATTATTGAATCTTTGCCATGAATTCACCCACCTTTAAAAAGTTTTCCACTTTTAAAAAAGAATCCCACACTCACAACATTCACACTCAAGCTTAAATTAAACAACCAAAACATGTCACCAAAATTGTTTCAAAAATTTCAAAACATGTATTTATTAAAAACTAAAATTAGAAATTGATCATTTGAAAAATGCAAGGAAATCACCAGCAACAAACCTTCATTCAAAGTGAGAAGCAATATCACCATGATGACCACCACAAATGCCAATTAGGGGTTTATCTCACCAAAATCAAACCCAAGACAATAAAACCCAAATTCATAATTAAAGCCAAGATCACCAAGATGACTGCTTGTAATATGGGAAATATGGATTATTTCACCAAAAATGAAAGGAAGATAATTCAAATTCAAAATTTGCAACATGTACATAATTTGAATATATTAAAAATTTAATTGTGGGAAACATCTAGCTCCAACAAGTCACTTATAATTTGAAAGCAAAATTTTAAGTATTCTAGTTCAAATTGTAAATGGGCTTTAAAAAGACATCTTGAAAATCCTTGAGCTTGAAGTGTTTGGTAGTAAAATGTTCTCAATTTATATAATTTCAAGCACATTCCAAACCATGGTATTGCCCATGACCTTGTATAAAGATTTTTTTATTTGATGAAAATGCGATATCATTGAAGGGTCCATGAATAAGCGCATAAGAATTTGTTCAATGATAAAGGCATCGAAAGAAGGAGTAGATGGAGAGGGTTTTTGTATAAAACTTTATAATCTATGGGTTTTTAGGTAGAAGGCTTCTCAACCTTTGGTGTAATTGGAGAAAGATTTTTGAAATTTTTTAAGAATTTTCCAAGCTATGAAGTTGTTAGGGCTTGTTGGAATTCACAAAGTTTGTGAGTGAACACACAATGTGACCACAATGAGGGACTAGGAAAGGGTGAGGTCTTTGGCACCATAACTACAAAACTATATGCCTTCTTCAATTGAAATGATGGATATGAGCACCATCTCTCTAGTTTTTTGGGCTAAACCTTAGCTCAAAAATTGGTTGTTGGAAAGAATGTTGTTGTTCAAGGCTTTGAACCACATTAGAAGACTCCTCTTACAACACAAAAAACCAACACCCTTTAGGTGCTTTTAGTCTAGAGGGGCAACCATCTTTCCAAGATTAATTTTCAAGTGCCTAGTTCGATTCCTTCAACTCCAAACACTCACACAACTCCATTCCAAGTATTCAAAAAGCTTGGAAAGCTAAACAACCTCATTGTGCCCTCACTATTTGATTCAAAATATTCACAATGCTTGAAAGCAAGAAACAAAAAAAGTTTGAAAAGAAAAACAACAAAAAACAAAGAGCTTCATAGGACAAAAAAAATCACACAAAATAGTTCTTAGGTTTGTGATAAGCAATAATTCAACATAAAATTGGTTTCATGTTTAGTTTTGATACAAAAACTAGTTTTGCTCCATTGGGATGTGGTGTATGTTTTTGATGTTGCATTTGACATTATGATTCATGAATCAAACAAACACAAGCTTTGGTGTTGTGTTTGTTCGACTTTATGGAAAATTTTATTACATATATAAAGGTTAGCTACTTCATAGCTCCATGCCACCTTCAATTTTCAAAGTTTGTTTTTTCATGTGAATCCACCAAGGTGGAATTAGTAAACATTGACAAACACAATATGGATCAAGAAGCGTGTTAGATTTGTATTTGCATTTTTGCCTTGTAAGGAAAGATAGGTGATAATCTAAATACCAACTTGTTAAATGTGTGTTAATCACAAGCCAAGAAGATCACAAAGACAATATTACAAGATTCTTGGGCTCTAAGAGTTGTTGACTTTTCTATTACTAGGCTTGTTGGAGATGTTGGTCAACAAATGTTACTACAAAAAAAATTCAATTTTTTTATCATTTAGTTGAAATTAAAAAGGCTTAAATGTTTAAAAAAATCCTTTACTAAAAAATGATACATTTAAAAATTTTCTAACATTTTTTATTGGTTATCCCAATAGGGATTTAACATTAAATGATTGTAACATATTTTAATAATTTGTGTGTACAATTTTTAAAAATTAAAAAATGTTGTCAAACTAAAATCATAGCACAAATGTGTTGAAAAAATGTATATATTTCAAAAGTCAACAATTTTTTCAAAAAACCAAAAATATTCCCTTTTTATTTTATGCATTTTGGCAAAATTTCACACAAAAAATGTTATTACCAATCTATTGCATTAAATGAGATCCCATTATATAATCCACATTGTAAAAATGGGTGAGGTTGGTGTGTAACTAAAAGAGGTTTGTTAAGGCCTAGGGTGTTAGTTTCCTTAAGGATTGTTGGTTGAACTAATATTTATATTAATACTTTTATCTTCTTGACTTAGGCCTCTTAGAGATTATATTTAACCTAGGAAATGTTAAATTTGGCCTTGAAGACCTTGATTTACTCCAAGGATGAACTATTCATAATGGGTTTAAAAAATCTAAATTAATATTTTGGGGTACTTCGTTATGGTATTAATGCAATAGGTGTTAATTCACCTAAGGGGACTTTAAAAGGTCTTCACTTCATCACATAAAATAAAAAATCATGTAAGGTGCCTAAAGTTTAAAATGTACCATCAATCAAAACTTGTTGACCATTCATTGACTACACCATTGGGGGTTATGTTGAAAAAAAATATAACCACCACATTTTCTCAAGATTCGAAACCATTTCTTACTTGATTTCATAGCAAAAGAAATATACATTCAATTAAAGGGTGTGAAAAGAATATGAATAGGTGGACCATTAGGAATGTCACAATTTTCCTACACCACCTTGATTTAGGACCGATTTGTCATTTTTTAAAACAATAATTTAAAAAATTCTTACATTATGCATATCATGGATATTCTAATGGATTAGCTAAATCAAAATTTGGACATGTTTTCATGTTCCTATACATTTTCTATGTCAATTTTTAGGAAAATCATTATTTTTCAGGAAAGTCTTAAAAATTATTTAGTATATGAATCCTTAATGAACATTTTTTTGGGGGGCGGAGCTTTCACCCAATCATGCTTGCCCCCTCATTAATCATTCCTTAAAAGCACAAGAAGGTTTATTTAGGCTCTTTAATTGGGGTGGTGTAGGAATGGATTAAATAATAAAACTAATGGTTTTTAAATTCTCAAAGGACAATTACACTTGTTTTTTAACATTCCTTTGGCTTTAAACACTAGTCAACATCTAATTTTTCTAAAGGTGCCCTATTTAAATCTTACCAAGATTGTGTAATGAAAGTTTTGTGTTTTCACTAAGCTTTATCTATATTGCATATCGGGGGTTTGTGTGATGGAATTGGTTGTTGTTGGCAACCCATTTTCTTTCATACATTAAATTACAACATTCTTGTTTATGTGGTAGGTAACACTCGAGTCTACAAGTTCCATTGTTCATGACACCTTGTGTCATACTTTTTTTTTCTAGGGGCCATTTTTTTAAAAAAAATGCCCTCTCCACTCCAAAAGTAAAAAAACAAATACACCAGGTAATGTCCCCTCTAGATACATTATAAAAATCCTAATAGGGTTTAGTGTTTGGTATTGCCTTAATAGTTGGGCATTACACCTTATGAACCAATGGTGGAGTTCAAGGTTTAAGGTGTAATATGTAATGCCTTATTGCCAAGGCATTAATATTGTAATAAATGAAGAGTTTATGTCAAGGAGCATTATTTTCAAAGGGGGTGGGGGGCCTTTCATTATATAGAAGGCATTTCCTCCCAATGCCCTCCCAATGTACAAAAGGCATTTGGATTTTATTGAAACGGCCTTTACACAATGAAAGGGCCTTCTCCCATGGTTATTATGTTGGTGTTAAAACATGGTTGGTTTTTTAACCTTATGCATATATATTTTCCAAACAAGGTTGTCATATTAATATGAAAAATATACACAAAATAGAGGGCATGTGGAATAAGCTTGTGCTTAAGGGTTGAAAAAACAATTAAGATTGTTAGCATGGTATGCTTATGCCCAATAGTTGAAATTGTTAGAGTTGTAGGCTTGAGTTGTTTTGTGGGAATCTCTTCAATGAATTGGCACATAAATGTTGTAATAATATCATAAGCTTGTGTTTAGGAGGTGTGATGAATTTATTTTGGCCAATGAGATTATTCAAATTGGTGCTTTGAATTGTTTTTTAAAGTTACAATAATGAAATAATATTTAAACATTGCGTTTTTTTTGCATATGCAACAAATTGCAAAGAATGTTTAACAATAATTTGGAACCTTTAGCATATATTTCTTTGTTTTTAATGAGAGAGGTGCATAAATCCTAACATGTCATTGTACAAATTCAATCTTGTAACATCCTTTTCATCTAACAAATAAGGTTTTTGGACATTACTTGTCCTATTTGTTTTCATATTAGGGGAGTGCAATTCATGTATATGAGTAATGCCTTACAAGGGGTAGTAAGTAGGTGCTTCCACATTTTTAAAGGAGTAATTGTGGTGTGAATATGCATCCATCTTGTCTTTCTTTCAAACTAATGATCAATCCACTCTCAACAAGAAGAGATGTATATTGAATATCACTTGAACATGCTACTATCAAAAAAAGTTGTTCAAGTTCATTTTGATTGTTTTGTTATATTGATATTTCTAGAACCAAGGGCCTTTGGCTATGTTTTTGGTATGTTGGAAAGGTTTTGATGAGTGGGGTTGTAATGAGGTCATTCATAATATTTAAACTTTCAATGCAAGAGTTATTGAACATTCCAATCATGATAAAAAAAATTGTTGATATTCAATGTGTCATCCAAATATTAGTGCATAAAATTGAAATTCCATGGATTTTGATGCCATAATCAAAGAATTATCACAAATTTCCAATTTGATCTGGATCTTTTGCTGTAAAAACCTTTTAGAATTTTTATAATGTAATTGGAGGGCATGCTATAATGTGTAATTTATTTAGTTTGAGCAAACATTTATTTTTTCATAGTATAGTTTATGAAAAATGTAAATACCTACTTTGAAGAGAATTTGAAGGTTGCATTAACTTTTATGTTGCATAAAGATTGTGGGTGAAAGCATTACCAAAATTGAACTTGCGTTCAACTTTTGCTTTGCATGCCCTTATTTTGGCAATGCCCCACCTTTAGGCTTTACCTTACACATAATGCCTCCTGACCCCTTGGACAAAGTGATTGTGTGAAATAGGACTCTTCAAATTAGGTTGGGGTGAATCAGCATTGGCACCATTATAAAAGCCTTAAATTTTTTAGGTTTTTAAAATCATGGTAATTATCATTTCTTCAAATTGAATTAAGGGCTTTGAGTCCAAAATAAACAATTTTTTGGGTCAATATGCCAACTAAAAGGCCTCATTCAAGAAGGTGAAATTAACCAATGTATTTGTTGATTCATCTTGCCCTTACATTGATAACTTCACCTTCTTGAATAATTTTTTTTAGAATATATATTCAAACCTTTGAAACATTGCCTTCACCTTCTTGAATAAAATTTCTTATAAGATAATTTAAATCTTGGAAATGTTAAATTTGGACTCGAAGACATTGATTTAGTATAAAGATGATATATGTATTTTAAATGTTTAAATATAAACAAAAAAACTTTGAAGTTTTTGGTTTTAACCAATGTTGTGCGTGTAAATGATTTGGGACTTACACTCCATGCTAACGTTTAATATCCATCTATGTTTGTGTAAATGTTGAACAAGAGATTTATAAATGTAAAATTGTGTAAATTTATTTTATTTTGTGTAAAGTAATGTAAGTGTAAAAACAAATACATTTATATGGTTTTACATGGCTACGTAAAACAAGATAAAATATTACGATTTCTATTTAGGGAGGGGGGATATCATAATATAATGTTTTTAGTGACAAGCCCCAATTAGCCATTGTAAAAGAAAAACCATCAAAACATTTGTGTTTTGGGATGCACCACAACCAATTATAGCTTTAAAATGAATCTAAACACAATATTATCCTTGCCTTGATAGGCAAGCCCAAGAGAATGTTGGTGTTAGGGTAGACCGACCGATGATCAAACACTTAAGCATTCAAGGCAAGTTGTATCCAAGGGGTAAGTTCTGTTGCTTTTGGTGTTAAAATAAAACTTGAACCCTTCCTCATGGTGCATATGACACACTAATTATTTTGGTCAAAAACGTATTAGAAATGAGAAAGTTACAGCCCCCCAAAGTAAAAGGGGTCAAGAACTCAAAAAAAAAAAACCATTGAACGTTACCAAAGCTGTTCCTGAATTGAATTCAAAAACAACTTTGTATGTTGCTTTGTTGATATTAGAGTTCAAAGATGATTTGTAGAACTTTAGGTGGTGTTCTTATAGCACTTTAAATAATTTAAAATGAATTTTTAAAAAAAATTATGAGGTTTGAAAGTAGGAGGTTCCAAAGAGAAGAAAAAAGACCAAAAAAAAAAAAAAGTTTTGTAAGTTGGAAAGCTTATTTTTCTCTTTTTTTTTTTTTATTACTCCTTTTCCTTTCCTTTTCATTTCAAAAATTATTTTTAAGGGTTGAGGTGTTGCTCCCATAACTTTTTA